>POVV01000464.1_pt1 | contig 25847 bp, 21 predicted proteins | sample 1560271 | NCBI WGS metagenome assembly POVV01 (sample SAMN08337232, study PRJNA429181) | Bioreactor metagenome, whole genome shotgun sequencing project. | biome: cows' rumen and soil; feature: anaerobic; isolation source: anaerobic chemostat enrichment culture, galacturonate as sole carbon... | reverse complement strand
TCAGTCCGACAGCGCCGGAATCTTTACCACCGTGACCAGCATCAATGGCAATAACGATTTTTTCAGAACGGGTATTTCTGCTACTGGCCTGACGCGGCTCAGTTTTAACTACAACGTCATCACTATTGACGGTTGACGGCCCGGAGAATGGATTTTTGCCGGTGGGTTGATTAGATAAGGTGGGTTGAGTGGTTTTAGCCTGAGTTTTTGGCTTGGCCTGAACGGTATTTTCAGCCTTAATAGTAAATACCACCAGATACTGGCTGCCCTTTTTCTGGCTATTGGCTTTTACCGTTGAGCTCTGTTTCAGCTCAAACACTAGCTGAATACTGTCAGCATCTTTAGGGGTACCTGAAGTAATGCGGCTCACTAAATTCTGCCCGCTAAAATTTAACGGAAGCCCCTGTACAGCCCGCCCGCTTTGTCTGACATCAATAAAGACTTTGGCCGGACTTTTCTGGCTGGAGAAAGCATAAATAGGCTGACTGTCAAAAGCCAACGTCACTTTCGATTCAGTCGCGCTATTATTGACCTGAATATCAATTAATGAGGCTGCCAGCGCCTGCCCACAGGCTAACCAGAAAAAGACAGCAACGAAACCAATCCAAAATTTCCTCATGACTTTACTTTCCCTGTAACAGAACATGATGCATTTCACTCAGGCGGGTCAACATAGATTCCCCCTGCTCGGTTGCTGCCGACAATTCAACCCGACGCCCCTGCTCATAATAGCTAAAATGCAGTGTCAGATCGGCCTGAGGAAACATACCTGTTCCCCGCTGAGGCCATTCAACCAAACAAATGGTATCGGGCTGGAAGTAATCGCGGATCCCCATAAATTCAAGTTCTTCAGGATCGGCCAGCCGATATAAGTCAAAATGGTAAACGGTAAATTTATCCAGCTCATAGGGTTCAACCAGCGTGTAAGTTGGGCTTTTTACATTCCCCTGATGACCTAACGCTTGGAGAAAACCGCGGCTAAAGGTCGTTTTGCCGGCGCCAAGATCTCCCAACAGATAAACAATACAGGCTTTATCACAGGTATCGGCCAGCGCAGCACCGAAAGCGACCGTTGCCGCTTCATCGGCTAATGTTAAAACCAATTCTTTCATGTATTCCTGAGCATTTATTAAATAATTAAGGATTTACCAGTCCGGGTATTTCTGACAACAAATCAGTGGCCAGCATGCCACGCTCCCCTTGCCGCAGCGCGATCCTATCTGCAGCAACACCGTGAACAACACAACCGGCAAGGGCCGAATCCAATAACGGCAACCCTTGACCCAATAAACTGGCAATAATGCCGGACAGTATATCGCCCATTCCACCCGATGCCATGCCGGGATTGCCCACATCGGCAATAGCCAGCACTCCCGACTCATCGGCAATCACGGTACCTGCACCTTTTAGTACCACCGTACCGCCATAGCGACGAACCAGTTCCATCGCGGAATGTAAGCGGTCACTCTCAATCTGTTCAACGCTGCACTGCAATAACCGGGCGGCTTCACCGGGATGCGGCGTAATAATGCGATTTTGCCGTTTATCGGCAGTGATTGCCAGCAGGTTGAGTGCATCAGCGTCCCAGAGCATCGGTTTATCACTGCCGGAAACTTGCTCTATTGCCAATCGCCCCCAATCTGACTGACCTAATCCCGGCCCGATAGCGATCACATCGGCCCAGTCTATCGCTGCGGCTAAAGTGCCTTGCTCTAAAGGCTGAACCATGAGCTCAGGCCTGGCTGCTAGCATACCGGCAATATGTTCAACGCGAGTGAGTACTCGCACTAATCCTGCGCCGGTACGCAACGCCGCTTCACCCGCCATACGAATAGCACCGCCGGTCCCCGTATCGCCGCCGATAAATAATAACTTCCCGTGATCCCCTTTATGAGAGCAAGGACGCCGGGGCTTAATCCATTGATTCAGGCAATCCACAGTAAGACGCTGAAGCTGTGGCTTTTGTTCCGCCAACCAGCGAGATAAACCTAAAGAATTATAATACAACTTACCGACAACATCTCTTGCCTGCCCGGTTAGCAACCCGCTTTTTAATGCCACAAAAGTCAGCGTTTGGCTGGCATAAACGACTTCTCCATGCGCCATACCGGTATTCGCATCCAGACCGGAAGGAATATCCAACGAAACCACCGGTGCCGGGTATTGATTAGCCTGGTTAATCAGTGAGGCATAAGGCTCTCTGGGAGCCGAATTAATGCCGGTTCCCAATAATCCATCAATAATAAGATCGCAATTCAGCGGCCAAACGGCATCATGAGGAAGAATGTGACCGTAGTTATTCAGCCAGTTCTCTCTGGCCTGTTGAGCCTCCGCGGGCAGGGGACTGTCTCCGGTTCCACTAATAATGGTAATTTCGATACCGTACTGTTTAGCGCAGCGCGCGATGACATAACCATCACCACCGTTATTACCATGGCCGCACAGAATCAGCCAGCGTCGGGCATCCGGATAAAGCCGGCGGCATAAAGCAAAAGCGGCTTCACCGGCCCGCTCCATCAATTGATAAAGCGATACGCCAATATGCCGGGCACCTTTACTTTCATTTTCCCTAACCCAGTCGGCGCGAAATACAGAATATGGTAAACTGGTGGTGTCTTTGTTCTGTTGATGGTCAATCATGTCGCATCCTCTCGATTTCAATCGGTTAGCCCAAGATATCAAGCTGTGGGGCCAAGCACTAGGTTTTCAGCAGGTGGGTATCAGTGATACAGACCTGACGGAAGAAGAACCTAAGCTACAGGCATGGCTTGATAAGCAGTACCACGGTGAGATGGCGTGGATGGCTCGCCATGGCATGTTACGTGCCAGACCTCATGAATTACACCCCGGTACGCTGCGAGTTATCAGCGTGCGGATGAACTACCTGCCGCCTGCCGCCGCCTTTGCTCAAACCCTTAAAAACCCTGAACTCGGCTATATTAGCCGTTATGCGCTCGGGCGTGATTATCATAAAGTATTGCGCCAAAGGTTAAAAAAGCTGGGGGAACAAATACAGGCCTATTGCAGTGAATTTGATCTAAATTTCCGCCCTTTTGTAGATTCAGCGCCGATTATGGAGCGCCCACTGGCGACAAAAGCCGGTATTGGTTGGACGGGTAAGCACTCACTCATTATCAACCGTGAAGCCGGTTCTTGGTTCTTCCTTGGCGAACTTTTAATTGACCTCCCCCTCCCTGTCGATAGTCCGGTAGAAGAAGAGTGTGGTCGCTGTGTAGCCTGTATGACCATCTGCCCGACCGGCGCAATTGTTGAACCTTATATCGTTGATGCCCGACGCTGTATATCTTATCTGACAATCGAGCTGGAAGGTGCCATTCCTGAAGAATTACGCCCGCTGATGGGAAATCGAATTTATGGCTGTGATGACTGCCAAATGACCTGTCCGTGGAATAAGTTATCTCAGTTGACCGATGAGGCTGACTTTTATCCGCGCAGTTATTTATATCAACCGCCACTATTAGAGCTCTATAGCTGGGACGAACCAACCTTCTTACATAAAACAGAAGGATCCCCTATTCGCCGAATCGGCTACTTTCGCTGGCTAAGAAATATCAGCGTAGCGCTGGGCAATGCGCCTTATCAGGCGGATATCATATCGGCGTTGGAAAAACGTAAAGGCTTCAGCCCGCTGCTGGATCAGCATATTGATTGGGCGATTAGCCAGCAAATGACCAAGCGTAATAACGCCGCGATTGAAATACAACAGCCCAAGCAAAAGCGCTTAATTCGCTCGGTCGAAAAAGGCCTGCCGCGGGATGCATAAAACACCTAATATGTTGCAGATAAAAGCATAAAATAAATAATCAAGCCACTGTGCATAAAAAATTAAAATGCTTTATCTATCAACTGCAAAAAAAACCACAAGCGATCGGTGCGACAATTTTAAATTAAAAAAAACCTTAAATTTCATCACGTAATAGTTAATCTTTTTTATACAAACAAAACGTCAGAGTTATACAATGCTGATGTGATTTTGTGGATAACTCTGTTAACAACATTAATGCAAAATGAAAATCAAGCGAATTCTTCAAGAAAGAATTCGCTCTGTTGCTGTCAACCCGCGGATTGCCCTAATGACACGATAAAAATAGCAAAGCGATTAAGCATAAACAGACTAATACTGGAAATCAGAAGCTATCGGTGGTCGTGAATTTCCCGCCGCCCGAAGACGAGGACGAGCGATGGCTGCCACCACCAGATGAAGAAAGTGTACTGGAACCATGTCCCCCTCCGGAGGATGACGAAAAGAAACCGCCACCCGAACTAGAAGATCCAGATGAAGAGTTGCTGACCGGAATATAACGAACCCCGCGTAATATTTCACTAAAGTGCTGCGAGTAGATATCACCGATCACCAGAGTTTCCAGCATAGATTCAATTTGCCGTACACCGATATCATAGGCGTATTTAGAAGCACTCAAATTACTATCAATAAATTCCTGATTAAGTTTATGAATACGATCGTATTGAGCACTAACATTTAGCCACTGAGGATGAATTTCAGTAATTGTGTTTTCCAGAGCAGCGATCTTATTCTTATTCATCAATAGATTCTTAAATAACAAATCGTCCTGAGGCGATTCTGTTTTTAGCACTAAGTCATTTAGCTTTGAAAGCGGTAACTGAGCCATGATAGAGGCTATTTTTTCACTGATAGAAGCAAACAGCTCGCCGTGGCCGTTAATATTATCTCGCAGGGTTTCATGCAATCGTTTGATATCGTCGCTACCGCTGTCAATACCGGACTGAATACGCTCAAGCCGATCGTTTACTGCAGTGAAGCCGACTTGGGTTGCCGCTTTATCAATCATAACCTGGCGTTTTTCAAATAAACCATGGTATCGCTGACTGGCATCATCTTTTCGGCGCTCAGCCTCTGCGCTCATTGATTGCAGCATCAGGTAATTGCGGCGATTACGCGGGTAATCAACCTGTCTGGCCAGCCAGCTGTCGAGGTGACGAAAAATCCATTTTCCCTTATATTCCGGCTGTTCAAAATGACGTTGAGTCAGGTAGTGATAAATGGGATGCGTATCAAACTCGGCCAGCTTAGTGCTCACTTCAGCCTGAATATCACTATTCAGAATCTCAGCGTCAGACAGCATGGTTTCTGCCTGAGTAAATTTATCGGCCAATTCAGAGAACGATTTATCCTTCAGCAGCAATTCAACTTTCTTATCTTCCAGAATCACCGTCTGAGCCGTCAGCTCGTCATAGATAAGCTGATCTTGCTCCAGCTTGTTTTTTAGCTGTTGCAACCGACTATTCAAATCCCCCAACTCGCTTTTGAGACGCAGCAACAGTTGATTAATTTCGCTCAGTTCACCGACATCCGGGCTTTCCAACAGTAGAACTTTGGCCATCTGCTGATAAATTTCAGCCTGTTCACGTTTAAGCAACAGTATTTGCTGACGATTATCCATAATCCGATCGTTCAGTTGACTGACCTGATGTTCTAAAACATTCCGGTGGTCAGATATGATGCGCGATATATCCTTAGCTTTCATAACTTACCACTCCATAATGATTTTGCCGTCGGTTGAACGGGAATAGCTAAATGCCAAGCGGCCGGGCGATTTTTTACCTACCGTCGGATTATCAATATGGCCATTATCCCGCTTATCACTTCTGACCTTATTATATTCAGAAGACGGAACCTGAAGGCCAAATCGGGTCACAGTGGCCATTTTTCCGGTTTCAGAATCCGTCAATCTTAAAGGAAAAGCCCTTCCCTGAGGTGTTTTAGCCTCTACAACCAGATACCAAGTTTTACCGCCGCTATTGTCATAAGTACGTTCAACTCCCGACTTTTCCCCCACTTGATCGACAATCATTAGCGTCAGGTCAGCCTGAGAAAGTTGATACAAATATTCAAGATGGGACAATGCAGCTTGGGCTTCAGGTAATTGAAACTGACTTAGAGATTGCTTCATCTCACTGGCAACACCGTCAATCTCTGGCTGATCTTTACGCAATACCGTTTTCTTCAAAAGCGTAACAATGTCATTACCCTGTCGGGTGATTTTCTGAACTTCAAGCAGCTGTTGATAACTGGCTTCAAGCGCTGCTATTTCGGATTCAGCGTTAGCAGCACCCGATGACAGCGCCAACGTTGCGTTGTCAAAAGCCTTGTGGAATGGCAAATATGTCTGATACAGAGAGCTGAAATTCTTAACGTCTGCAATCTGTTGAATACGGCGATCGCTATTTAGCAGAGACTTATAGTTAGCCAAATTATCGCTGATAATTTTACTGTCTCCCGCAATTGACTGATAGACGGAGGTCAGTTTGGCAAGTTTACTCTCCAGAGAACTATCTGCGGAATCGCTCTGATTAGCCTCAATATCGAAACTTCTGGTTTTATCGACCAGTTGGGCAAATAGCTTATCCGCTTCAAGCCGCAAAGCCTTACCGGCATCGGATGCATAGCGAAGGCCGTTATTATTCAACGACTCAAATTCTTTCAGGTAGTCGGTCAGATTATTAACCAGCGCCTGTTTTTCTTTTTGTTTCTCAGCCAAAGCCAGTTCGGTCGCTTTTTGGCGTTCAATTAACGCCTGCTTTTCAGCCTGTTGCTTGGCGACTAATGCCTGCTGAGCCCACTTTTCAGTGTAGGAGGTCAGCGTTGCGTATCCGCCCCATGCAATGGCACAGAGCAGACAAGCAATAATAAAAATATTTCGGTTTATATAAAACTTAGCTAACAACCGTTGGTGCCAGGCAGGCTTTGCCATCTGAAAACGTAACCGATCGGCAAACCATTGATTCACGCCTTTTTCAATCAAAGCGTCATCAATATCCATGCCTTTCGACTGATAGTACTGCTTAACGCTTTGCGCTATCTTATTACGTAATGCTGACGGATTAAGCTGTTCTTCCAGAGCAATTTGTTGATGATATAACTCATCAATAATCGCCATTGCCCCCAGTTGATCGCTAAGTTTTATTTCACTCATTCAACGGAAGCCTTAAGAATAATTTCACTAAAGCGACGCTTTCCATCTTCAACAATGTCTTCCAACTCTTTCGAATTATTCGCAGACTCTTCACGCAGCTCTTCGATCAGCTGATAGCTGGACTCCTGATAGCTGACGATAGCATTGACCAGCGAACGGATTGATTCAGCTTTAATCGTTGAACCATATCCGGCGCGCAGGCCCGCTTCTAAATTTTTGTTACCTGAATTGGCAATAGTTTCCAGCCCTTGATTAATTCCGGCCTTCATCGCTTCCAGGGTTTTAGTACTCTCAGCCAAACCGTCAAGCGAAGTCATTGACGCTGACAGCGCGGTAAATACAATTTCATTGGTCGAAAAGAAGGTCACACTCTGGCGGTAAACCCGTTCTTTAATCGATGAGGTCTGTTGCAAACGAGCAAATATAGCTTCAGCGGCGTTATAGGCAACCAACAGGTTTTCGGCCAAATCTTTCACGATCTGATAGCGCTCATCTTCCTTTTGCATCACGCGCAGGGCTTCATCACGAACCAACTCTAAACGAGACTGCTCAGCCGGCTCAGCAGCCGTGGCGTTCTCTCTTGCATCATAAGCCTGCTGTAAAAGCTGTTTACACTGTTCTAAACGTTGTTCAGCCAATACCAGCAGTTCCTGAGAATCAATCTGAGCCTGTTTTAAACCAAAGCGGTAATCCTGATAAGCATCAAGAATGGTACGTTCACGCTCAATCTGCTCACCGGCTGATTTAGCGACGTCCAGATAGGTTTGCTTAATTTTATTAAAACGGTCCGGAATAGAGCCTCTGACTAATATCATCCAGCCATTTTTAACTCTCTCAAGTAAATCTAACTTTCCATCATCCAGCCATACCACCATCTCTTGCGCATCGGTACGAATTGAGTCAAAAGCTGCAACGATTTTCCCTTGGCGATTGGCAATATCAAGACCTGAAATATTCTCACGGACGATGGCGTTAAAACCGCTTTGCTGTTGCAAAGTACGGGCAATGGCGACAACGCGATTGTTATCAATATTAGAGATAGAGTCTAACAGGGTCATAACCGGAGCATCGGGCTGAGCCGCAACAATGATGCCAAGTTTTTTGAGTTTTTGAACGGCGCGGTCGGTGTAGGGTACAACAGCAGTAGTCATCAGGTGATCCTTGCTTAAATACGATATAAATAGGCCAACGGTGCGATACCTGATTTGACTGTCCGAATTATCAATTACATCATCCATTACCGGGGTCAACTTATCAGCGCAAAGCCAGCGTTCTGATCTGGCACCCGTTATATCATTCCTGAGCGTTTAATTCCAATATGAATATCTCGCCATAATTTAAATAAAAAACATATTAATCATATAATTGTAGATATTTTAACAATAATGAACGGCTAAAAAGAATGTGCAACCTAGCCACTGATTCTTCAGTATCGGTCTGTGAAAAATAGGCTATATTAGGGGATATTAAGCCATATAAAGGACTAGGGCCCGTTTATGTCAGCTGTTGCAAATATTCAGCCATCAATAGTTAAACGCAATGCACTCTGTTTCATGCTACTGGCCGTCAATATCATCGGATTTATCTATCAGTCTTACTATATTCAAAATATCGGTGGTGACTGGCTATTACCAACCGATACCGATAGCTATGTTTTTATTATTTTGGGCGCTAATGAGGCCAACCTGACCCTAACAGGAGAACCCTGGCGCTTAGTTTCCAATATTTTTCTCCATGCCGATATTGCCCACTTACTGTTCAATATGGTGGCACTCCTTGCCATAGGCCCGTATACCGAAGAACACTTTGGTAAGCTAAAAATGCTGGCTATCTATCTGGTATCAGGCATATCAGCATCGCTAGTCAGCGCCCTGTGGTATAGCAGCGCGGGCAGCCAGGGAAATGAATTGTATGACTCGATCGCGTATTCAGTATTCCAGACTCAAATCTTAAGAATCAACATCAGCGTAGGGGCATCCGGCGCTATTATGGGGTTAGCCGGTGCCAACCTGGCCTCAATGCTTGCCAAAATGGCGGCAACCCACCAAGCCGAGCCGCAACAGAAAAAACATCTAAATTACACGCTAATCATGGTGGGGCTCACTCTGGCTTATGGCTTACAGAAAGGGGTAGATAGTTCAGCCCATATCGGCGGCCTTATCAGCGGCACCCTGTTTGCCGGTATTTTGCTCTGTTGTCATGCGATAAAATCTAAACTTATTCGCTCAACGCTTAGCCTGATTTCTATCGTTGCCGTTGCCGGATTATTGCTTGGTGCTATTCAGGCCAGCCAGCAGCCCGATAGTGAATCAATGCAAGATGCCCGAGAAACTATCATGGCGAAAATGGCTGAATACCAACAGGCCCGCGCGTTAGAACTGCAGCGCAATTTAGCCCAACAGCAGATAGCGTTGGATAAAAAAAATCGTCCTGATCCCGTATCGGCAGAAATAGCCGCCGGTATAGAGATTCCGATTGGCGGTTTTGCTGATGACGTGTACCAAACGGCAGATGGCCGATGGCTGTATGCTTCTATTGGAAAGAGCAACCAGCTAATACAAATTGACTTACAGAAAAATAACCACCTCCGAACCTATTCAGCGCCACTGCTACCAAAAACTAATGATGGTTGCCCTCACAATATGTGCCGGGGAATGGGCGTTTCAGGTATTGCTACCAGCCCCGATGGTAAGCTGATCTATGTCACCTCGATGCAACCCGATGCATTAAGCGTACTGGATACAGAACGTGGGAAAATAGTGAAAACCCTCCCTTTGGGTCAGTTTCCGCGAGCGATGCTGTTAACGAATGATGGCAAGCGGGCCTACGTTATAAACAGCGTAGATAACACGCTATCCGTTATCAATTTACAGGATTACAGCATTGAAAGAGTTATCGCATTTGCCGGTGGAAATGCAGAGCATTATGGCTTCGGGCGGCAATTAGCGATGGCTTTATCGCCGGATGAGAAATGGCTAGCATTCGCCAATACCATAGGCTCAACGGTAGAACTGATAAATACTGAAACCCTGGAACCTTTGCCAATACGGGAAAATGAAGCCGAAATATTAAACGTCCAAAGTCTGAGATTCTTAGCTGATAACAAGCAGCTACGCATAGTCACCGACAATACGCTTCTCGATATCAGCGTGCCTGACCGAGCGATAACCCAGCAAGTTCTCAGCTGTGAAGGTAAGGAGCTGCAAAATGCAGTATTGAATTCAGATGGAACCTTAATAGCCGTTCAGACACCATCAGCAGACCATTGGCTACTGGTAAAAATAAGTACCCGTAGCGTGATTGGATATTATCCGTTGACCACCATCGGCTATGGAATGAAATTCTCGAATAACGATGGGTTGTTGTTTGATAAAGGTCTTAACGATATCAGGGTATTAGACAGGGATAGATCTTTGGATCCTCAAGACACTGAGATAACGCCGCTCTGCTTTGAAGATCCGAATAACCAAGATGACATCGGCTGGTAACCTCATTATTGCGAAACTGTCAGATCAATAAAGGGCAGTTTCGCAGAATAACTTAGCGACTAATTCATTGCCACGGGCTTAACGCCCACTTTTGGTTCGCCCCCAATCTTATCCTAAAAATCCAAAAGACGCCGTTCGTCTCTATTCTATCGACAATCCCCACTCAACTACCTGTTTAAGTAGAGTTCGTTCTCCAGCCCAGAGCTGAATATTGTTTAAACTTTAAATTGACCGACGGTCGGTCGGTGATGCATGATAGGTTTATCATCGATATCAAGCGGATTATTTTTATTCATTTATTCTGAGAGAAAGCGAAGGAAAAACAATGCGTATTGTTAAAGCACCTGATGTACGTCGCGCAGAAATACTCTCTATCGCAGAGAATTTATTTCAAACAAAGGGGTATGCAAAAACCTCGGTTGATGAAATCGTACGCCAGGCCGGCATTGCAAAAGGGACGTTTTATCACTATTTCAAATCGAAAGAAGAGATTCTTGATTCTTTGACTCAGCAATTAGTGGCGGATATGGCATTTCATAGCCAACTGATTGCCGGTAATAAAAACCTGAATGCCATTGAAAAAATCACCGCGATCATCAGCAAGCAAAATGCATTGGCAGATAAAAATCATAGCGTTGTCGGCAGTATGCACTTACCTGAAAATAAAGAACTTCACGACAGAGTTAATATTGAAACGGTAAAAGTATTTGGCCCGATACTGGCGAGTGTTATTGAGCAAGGTAACCAACAAGGGCTCTTCCAGGTCGATGACCCGCTAAGTACCATTCAGTTTATTTTGGCCGGCTCACAATGTTTATTAGGCGAAGGCATTTTTAACTGGTCACCCGCCGAACAACAGGCGCGAATTAACGCCATGTTAACGCTGATTGAAAGAACGTTTGCAGCAAAACCGGGTTCAATGGTTGCAGCGCTACAGGCCTGTTTGAATCGCAGTACGGACTAATGCTTTCGGCATATTTATGTTGAACACAGGACATAACATAATGAAAAAATTAAGAATTGAGAAATATATTCATCATCAGCTTGATGAATCATTTACCGTTCCATTGGGGCTTATTCGTATATTAAATACGCTGCTGCCAAGCTCGGCGATTGACTCCCTTAATCAAAAAGGCCTTGGTTTAGAACAAATGGTTTTAGCCGACAGGTTAAATAAACCTTACCAAGCCTCGGTGGAGGTTGAGGAAAAAGGGATAATGAAAACAGTGACTGTTACGCTGATGTGATTTTTTAACAGTGACTATAAATCCCCTCAAGTTACAGGGGAATGATAAAATCAACTTTAACTTATTTTTATCTGGTTGTTAAAATACCATCCATCACACTATTATAAATATCTAAATCAATAACATAATAATTTTAATCTGTTTATCTGCTGGGCAAATATCATCACTTTATTGGCCAAATAAAATCTGGCACCTATTATATTACCCGGTAATTAATTTATTAATGCTATTCAATGAGTATTGATGAATCTCAAATTTAAGGCTAATTTTGTGACGGACTTATCACTTCCGCTCACCATGGTTGATAATTTTAGCGTCATTATGGTACTTTTATATCAGACATTAGGATTGTAATAGTACAAAGCTTACTACACAAAACCTATTCTTAAATAGTTTTTCTATTTAGGAATGGGTTTTTTTCATTTTGGAGCGCTAATAAATGAAGATAAAAAAGATACTCAATAATAGCGTTATCCTATCACTGGATTCCAACGATAAAGAGATTATTGTAATGGGCCGAGGAATTGCCTATGCCAAAAAAGTAGGCGATGACGTCGATCCTGAACAAATAACTAAAAAGTTTATTTTAAGCTCGATGGAATACCCACAAAGAATTCTCGATTTATTCTCGGATGTCCCTCTGGAATGCATAGAGCTTACCAATAGCATTATTCAACATGCCAAACAAAAAATATCGATAGAGCTACATGATTCACTCTATATTTCAATCCTTGACCATATCCGAGCAAGCATCGAGCGATATAAAGAGGGCATTACCTTAAACAATAAATTACTCTGGGAAATAAAAAATTTCTATAAGGATGAATTTGAAATTGGCCTATACGCATTACAACTAATTGAAGAAACCTACAATATTAAAATGCAGGAAGATGAGGCTGGGTTTATCGCACTGCATATTGTTAGTTCAGAAACCAATGACGATATTCACCAAACTTATGAAGTCACTAATTTCATACAAAATATCACCAATATTGTTAAATACTATTTCAATATCGAATATGATTCGCAATCACTAGGCTATTACCGTTTTATCACTCACCTAAAATTTTTCGCAACACGATTATTTTCACAAAGTGAAGGTGATAACAGGCCATTAGAAAGTGACTTATTAGACATGATTAAAGAAAAATATGTTCGCCCTTATCTGTGTAGTTTAAAAATAAAAAAATATATTGAAGAAAAATATCAACACAGCTTAGATAACGATGAAATATTATATCTCTGCATTCACATCGCTAAAATTACCGAGAGAAAGGATTAATACACTAATTTAAATATTTACATGTAAGTTAGTTTTAAAAAAATCATTAAATCCATCGTTGGATAGTGACATTAAGTTGGCTAAACCTTGATTATTTAATATATAAAATCAAAGGTGAAAACATGAATTACAAAGAATTTTCAAATGATATTATCAACATTGTCGGGGGTAAGGACAATATCAAATCCCTCGTTCATTGTTCAACCCGCTTACGTTTTACGTTACACGACGAAAGTAAAGTAAACGATCAAGCCGCGGCAAAAAACAAAAAAATATTATCTGTTGTCAAAAAAGGTGGGCAATACCAATTAGTTATTGGTAATGATGTTGACAAGGTTTATAACGAAATTGTTAATCACACTAAATTTGAAGGCGCATCTAAAGAAGACGGCACGAAGCAATCCATTGTAAATAAAGTGTTGTCTACCATTACTGGCTCCATTGCACCGGTTATCCCCATACTTGCCGGTGCCGGTATGGGTAAAGTATTACTGATAGTGTTAAATATGCTTGGCATTTTGGATAAAACACATCAAACATACTACATTCTTAATTTTATTTTTGACACCGGCTTCTATTTCTTACCCGTTTTCATCGGCTTTTCTGCGGCTAAGATGTTTAATTGTAACCAATATTTGGCGGCATTTGTTTGTTTAACTATGCTCCATCCAAGTTGGGATGCTTTAGTCAAACAAGGCAACCCAGTACACTTCTTTGGTGTCCCTGTTGAGCTGGTTAAGTATTCATCACAGCTAATTCCGGCACTCTTAACAGTCTGGGCAATGTCTTATATTGAACGAATTGTCTATCGAATTGTGCCTGATATGGTTAAAGTCTTTTTAGCACCATTGTTAGTCGTATTGATTACTACACCAATTGCATTAATTGCCGTTGGTCCTGTTGCAAGCTATTTAGCCCAACTAGTGGCGGATGGAGTGCTGTTCTTACAAGAAAATCTTGGCTTTATTGCAATTCCTATTCTGGTCATGTGTTATCCGTGGTTAGTATCAATCGGCTTACACAAAGCGTTAAGCCCGGTTACCGTGATGCTTGTTCAACAAAAAGGATATGACCCGGTTATTCGTGTTATTGCACTTTGTTCTAATATGTCGCAAGCCGCGGCCTCTTTAGCAGTATCAATTAAATCAAAAAATAAAGAACTAAAACAATTAGCCTTCTCAGCCAGTATTACCGCATTTTTTGGCGGGATTACAGAACCGGCAATGTATGGCGTTAACCTAAAGCTTAAAAAACCAATGTATGCTTGTATGATTGGTGGTGGTGTTGCCGGTGTATTTGCAGGTATTGTGCAATTGAAAGCCTTTGTTTATGCCACTCCGGGGCTTTTAAGCTTACCCATGTGGGTATCTGACGTTGATAACCAAATTGTAAATGCCATTATTACTCTGGTGGTCGCCAGTATCACAACCTTTATTGCTACTTTTATTATTGGTTTCGACGATCCGATAGAAGAAAGCTTATCAAAAGAGAACGCACCAACTGCGGATAAAAACACAGGCGCTTCGGTTGCTCTGATTGCCCCTTTAATCGGACAAACAGTCCCATTAAATAAGGTGAATGATGATACTTTTGCATCAGGAATTATGGGAACCGGTATTGCCATTGTTCCAGAACAAGGTGTTGTTATTGCCCCAGGAGATGCGGTGGTTGCCGCTACGTTTAAATCAGGCCATTCCATAGGGTTAAAGCTGGATAATGATATTGAAATGCTCATTCACGTCGGTATTGATACCGTTACTTTAGAGGGTAAATATTTCGAAACTAAAGTGGCTAAAGGACAGCGGGTAAAACAAGGCGAAACGCTTATCGAGTTTGACTTAGAGGCACTCAAACGCGAAGGTTTTGATGTCACTACGATGATAATTATTACCAATAGCAGCGACTACCTGGATGTTATTACGACTGAAGAAGAATCTGTTAATAAAAATTCCGTACTGATGACAGTATTTTAAGTATGGTACCGATCTGGCGGTCATTAATTGATCGCCAAATCGGTGAATAATTGAGGTTAATATAATGATTTATGCTGATTTACATGTACATACTAATCATAGTGATGGCGTATGTGAGATTACAGACGTACTTGAAAATGCGGCAAGCAACGGTATTAAAACTATTGCAATAACCGATCATGATACAATAAACCACTATGATGAAATATTCAGAGAGGGCAAGCGGTTAGGCTTAAATATAATTAAAGGCGTTGAAATGAGTTGTTATGATTTTGATGTTTTTAAGAAGGTGCATATTGTTGCGCTTGGACTTGGCCATAATACACCCAATATTGATAAATTATGTTCTCATACACTTTCTTGCCGAGATCAATATCATCACGAGCTAATACAAGAACTACACCAGCAGGGTTATGATATTAACTATGCTGATGCAAAAAAATTCTCTAAATATAATATCGTCTTTAAGATGAATATCTTTCAGGCATTAAAAGAAAAATATCCACAAGAGATGACGAAAGAGCGATATAAACAGCTGTTTGCCTCTAAAACAAGCAAAGAGACCGACTTAAAGATGGGCTACATTCCCATTACTGAGGGTATTGCCAGTATCATTGCTGACGGCGGTGTTCCTATTTTAGCCCACCCCTGTGTCTATAATAATTACGATGAAATTGAAAAATATGTCGGTTTTGGGTTGCAGGGTTTGGAAATTAGTCATTCAAGAATGAAACCTATTGACTTTGAGTTAACTCAAATGTACGCAGATAAATTTAATTTACTAAAAAGCGGTGGCAGTGATTTTCACGATCCGGCTTTATTAAAGTTTGGTGATTTTGGTTTAACTGAATGTCAATTTAATGAATTCATTAATAAAAGTAAAATTGCCGTCTAAAAGAAATATACCCGCTGGATCTAATATTACTGATTGGTTGACTTATCGGCGGGTTTTAATATGCTCAATAATATATATTTTAATTAAATAGAAATCAGATTTGATATACGATAAAAGAAAGGACATCAATATGGAATATCGAGTGATAAAGCAGCATACCAGTGAATTCCCAAACCCTATGGTTATTTCTAAAGGAGAGCGGCTGACGGTTGGTGAAAAATCTGATGATAATGAAGCTTGGAAAGGTTGGTATTTCTGTGAGACCCAAGACCAGATCAAGGGCTGGGTTCCAATGCAGATTATTGATTGGTTCAATGACCATGAAGGCGAGGCACGAGAAAGCTATTCGGCCAAAGAAATGGACGTTAACGTGGGTGAAGTATTAACCGGGACAAAAGAGCTTAATGGCTGGATATGGTGTCAACATCCTGATTCTAAAGAAGAAGGATGGGTGCCCGCTGAGAATCTTGTTCAAGACTGACTCAGATGTCGGATACTCATAACCATGCTGTAATGCTAACTTGGGTATGGCATCGTCTCTGGGGTATTTAGACTATAACTAGAGACTCTTCGCTAATATCAGATATGATATAACCCGTCGCCATTTCACGTTGTTTCAGCTAATGATGGAACGATTAAACCAAACGCTTAAAAACCGTATATCACTAAAAACGGTCTATTTATAGGATGATATTATGAGCATGGCTGAATCAATGAAAAAGGATATAGGTAAGCATGGGTTATGGTTTAACAATACGGTCATTATTATAGATAGCTTTACCTGTTATGCCGGTGATTTTTATGTTGTTAAAGATCTAACAACAGAAAAAACGCTTAATATTAATATATGGGAGGATGATGCAAAGGAATTTTTAAAAACAGTTAAATAGCCATATGGTTACCGTTATATTCTTACGCTTCCTACCGCTATCATTCAGAACCGCCAAAATTGCACCAACGTAGCAAAATACGCTACACAATGTCATAAATATCCTCAACTTGAAGAGGATATTACGTTTGAGAGATTCACCTTACTAATTACCCTAATAGCTTACTCACCACTGGTATAGTTTTGCGATACTGCTCTATATCTTTAGATGTGGCTGTAGGTTGTTCCTATCTGAGATCGTATTTTAGCTGCTACCTCTTTACATTCGAAAAAGACCTTATAAAGACTCAATTTAGTCCCATCAATCAAGGTAAACATGCGTTACTCACAACAAATAAAACCGATTAGCTATTTAAAAGCCAATGCAGCAGAAGTTCTAACCAGACTGACGGAATCTGGCACCCCCATGATTATTACTCAAAACGGCGAAGCCAAAGCAGTTCTCCAGGATATAGCGTCCTATGAAGAGACGCAGGAAACGTTAGCGCTACTTAAAATATTGGCGTTAGGTCAACAGTAGGTCGAAGCGGGTGAAGCGGGTGAAGTTAGCGATATGAAAAACGTCGTTCAGCATCTAAAAACTAGAGGAAGGGGAACTAACAAATAATAACAAGGTATTAACTAATAATAGAGGAAATGCTTTTATATAAAGAGTGATTAATTGACCATAGTCTTTGAACAAAGACTTGGAGCGGGAAACGAGACTCGAACTCGCGACCCCGACCTTGGCAAGGTCGTGCTCTACCAACTGAGCTATTCCCGCATTAAGTGCCGTAATCTTTATGACTACTACTTGTGACTATCAGACATACATTTTAGAACTTGGAGCGGGAAACGAGACTCGAACTCGCGACCCCGACCTTGGCAAGGTCGTGCTCTACCAACTGAGCTATTCCCGCATTAAGTGCCGCAATCTTTCTGACTACTACTTTACTCTCACATCGATAAATTTTGGAGCGGGAAACGAGACTCGAACTCGCGACCCCGACCTTGGCAAGGTCGTGCTCTACCAACTGAGCTATTCCCGCGTACCAAACGCCGAACGAATTAACGTTACGGGATGCGCATTATACGAAAATTAGCCCAAGCCGCAAGCTCCTTCGATGAAAAAAAGCGTCTTTTTGTTTTACATGCTTATTAAAACAGCACTGTGGTTTAATAAACACCGGTCTGACATTCACCGGAATGAGTAACAAATAGCACTGCTCATCACCTAACCAAATACTAAATAAAAATCAATTTATTACCTGATTAAATCAAACTAACTCAGCCATTCTAAGCCTGAATAAAATGCTCGCGATAGTAGGCCAACTCGGCAATTGAATCACGAATATCATCTAATGCCTGATGGGAACTTTGCTTTTTAATTCCGGCCAAAATTTCAGGCTTCCAACGACGGGCCAGCTCTTTTAGCGTGCTAACGTCCAGATAACGATAATGGAAATACTGTTCCAGCTCCGGCATATAGCGATAAAGAAAGCGGCGATCTTGGCCAATGCTATTACCACAAATCGGAGAGCATCCTGCAGGTATCCACTGTTGCAAAAAAGCAATGGTTTGTCGCTCGGCGGCCCGCTCATCTATCGGGCTATCTTTCACGCGCTGAACCAAGCCACTGGCACCATGAGTCGTGGTATTCCACTCGTCCATAATCGCCATATGCTCATCAGTTTGATGGATGGCAAAAACCGGACCTTCGGCCAAAACGTTTAAGTTGGCATCGGTCACAATAGTGGCAATTTCAATGATGCGATTGCACTCAGGATCCAACCCGGTCATTTCCAGATCGATCCAAATCAGGTTATTCTCACTTCCAGACATGATGTTTCCTGCGTTATTAAGCGAACATCAGTGTATCATAGCCTCCAAATAATTGAAGTTGCGGCTAGGCGGCAAGCGAACGAATCCCGATAAGCTTACATAGGTAAGGGATTCGGGTGAGTGAACGCAGCCAACAACGCTGCAGCTTCAAGTCATCAGGATATAGACGTTTAAAGCTCTCCGAGCGACTATCGCCGTTCTTGAAAGGTATTCTTGTGAGTAAAAAACAACTATCTAAAGGCCAACAACGGCGCGTGGCTGCTAACCATCAGCGACGCTTACAAACCTCAGATAAACGACCTGAGCCAGATGATTCCCTATTTGGTGAAGCTCAGGAAGGTATTGTTATCAGCCGATTTGGCAAACACGCGGACGTAGAAGCCCATGACGGCAGCGTTCATCGCTGTAATATCCGTCGGACTATCGGCTCATTAGTCACTGGCGATCGCGTTGTATGGCGAGCCGGTACTCAGGCACAAACGTCCGGTACCCATATTGTTAAAGGTATTATCGAAGCCGTTCATGAACGCACATCGGTACTCACCCGCCCGGACTTTTACGATGGTATTAAGCCTATCGCCGCGAATATCAACCAAATCGTTATTGTTTCAGCCATTTTACCCGAACTATCACTCAATATTATCGACCGCTATTTAGTGGCCTGTGAAACCCTTTCTGTCGAACCGATTATCGCCCTGAATAAGGTTGATCTGCTGGATAAAGACGGCAGAGAATTTATTAATCAGACCATGAAAATCTATCAGGATATCGGCTACAAAGTTCTTCAGGTTTCTAGCTATACCGGTGAAGGGATGGTTGAACTCAAAGCCAATTTGGCCGGTCGTATCAGTATTTTTGCCGGTCAGTCAGGGGTAGGTAAATCAAGCCTGCTCAATGCACTACTGCCTGAAGACCAAGCGATTATCAGCGTTGGTGAAGTCTCAGATAATTCAGGTCTGGGGCAACATACTACTACCGCATCACGCCTGTATCACGTCGTCGACGGTGGCGATATTATCGACTCACCGGGAGTTCGGGAGTTCGGGCTCTGGCATTTAGAACCCGAGCAGGTCACGCTAGGCTATATCGAATTTCGTGATTATATCGGCCACTGTAAATTCAGAGATTGCAAGCATATCGACGATCCGGGTTGCGCAATAAAAGAAGCGGTTGAAGAAGGTAAAATTACCGAAGAGCGTTACGATAATTATCTGAAAATATTAGAGAGTATGGTGGAAGCCCGTAGCCGAAAAAATACCTAATAGGTAAGCCACGTCTCCGATTAATTGCGTGATAAGACCACAATATGACAATGAAACATTGTTCGCTCCTTGTGGTCTTAAACAAGGGAGCTACGGCAGCAGCGCCAATCAAGGTTGGTTGCATGACTTTATCTGTCAGCCCCGCTACAATGCGCCACTTTATTTGAATGTCGATAAGTTAAAGCGAAGAGGTTTTCTGTGCTGGATGGTATCAAGATACAACTACAATATTTACTCCCTAAACAGGGACTTACCCGACTTGCGGGCTGGGGAGCAAGCAAACAGGCTGGCTGGTTAACTCGGCTGGTCGTCAAAGCTTTTGCTAAATATTATCGTGTTGATATGCAGGAAGCAGTAGAGCCAAATACTGACGCCTACCTGACATTTAATGAATTTTTTGTTCGTCCCCTGCGTGACGGAGCCCGCCCAATCGTTGACGGTCCCCATCAGTTGGCCCTGCCTGCCGATGGTGCTATCAGCCAGTTAGGCCCGATTACTGAAGGTAAACTGCTGCAGGCTAAAGGCCACGATTTTACGCTGGAAGCCCTTCTTGCCTGTAATATGCCGATGGTCGAAAAATTCCACAACGGGCTGTTCGCCACCACCTATCTTTCTCCGCGAGATTACCATCGTGTTCATATGCCTTGCCGTGGCGTTTTGCGTGAGATGCTGTATGTACCCGGCGATCTGTTCTCCGTAAATCCATTAACGGCAGAGAACGTGGCTAATCTGTTTGCCCGTAACGAGCGGGTTATCTGCCTGTTTGATACCGAATTTGGTCCGATGGCTCAAATTTTGGTGGGTGCGACTATTGTAGGAAGCATTGAAACTGTCTGGGCCGGAACAATTACACCTCCGCGTCAGGGAGTATTGCAGCGCTGGACCTACCCGGCTTCAGGCGATCAAGCGATTGTGCTGGATAAAGGGGCAGAAATGGGTCGATTCAAGCTAGGCTCAACCGTTATTAACCTGTTTGCTGAAAATCGTGTCACCCTATCGCCGGCGCTACAAAGCAAAACGCCGACCCGCATGGGTGCCCTGTTTGCAGAAGCCGTGTGAATTTAATTTAGCTTACTGGCCCGCTTTATTGCGGGTCATTGTTAACGATAATCGGTTAGCCAGTCACTTCGCTTAAGCGCAAATGTGAGTTGTCGCTAACGGGTATCAAGGAATCTATCGATGCGCTTAATCTTGACCTTGTTAATGAGCCTGATGCTCATTTTTTCCGCTCAGGCAGCAGTCCTGCCTGATGACGGACAGATCAAGCAGGAGATGAAACAGGCTGAAGCTAATAAAGCGATGCCGAATCAAAAAGAGGTTCTCGATGCTTATCAAAGCGCCCTTAGTTGGGTCACCGAGCGTACAGAATCCATCTCCCGTAGCCAGCAATATCGTAAAGCCATCGATGAATTTCCGAAGTTAACCAAGTCCCTGCGCACCCAGCTAGAAAACTTTAATTTAGAGCCCGATGCTCCTTCAGCAAACTTATCTATTGCCGAACTCGAACAGCTATCAATTCAGACCAGTAGCCAACTGTTTGAATTATCGCGCCAGCTACAGCAAGAACAAGAGCGCTCAAGGGAAATTAATAACTCCCTGACGCAACTGCCATTGCAACTCGCGTCTACGCGTAAATCACTCGGTGATGCCGAGCAGCGGCTACCGAGCCAATCTAACGCCAACACGCCATTAAGTCAGGCTAAATTAACTCAGTTGCAGGCTGAGATATCATTTTATAAAGCCAAAATTGATGAACTCGAGCTTGAACAGCTTTCAGCCAGTAACCGCCAAGAAATATCCCGCTTACAGGCTGAAATATTAAAAAATAGCCAAAGCAAAACCGACAAGCTGCTCCAGTTAGTCAATGCCCAGCTCAATACTAAGCGGCAAACGGAAACTCAGCAGACGCTGGAACATACCACTCAACTGGCCGAGCAACACGGTGATTTACCTACCTCAGTACGTAAATTACTACAGAATAATCAGGAACTGTCTGAGCTTCTGAGCAAACAAGCAACGCGGATGGATGAAATATCCACCGAGCAGCGCTCAACCATTGCTAAAATATTGCAGGTCCGTCAGGCTCTGACCTCACTGGCCGAGCAGTCTCAATGGCTCGGCATGTCAACGGCCCTGGGGGAAAGCTTGCGTATGCAGGTCTCTCGCCTGCCTGAAATGCCAAAGCCTCAGCCGCTGGACAGCGAAATGGCTGAGATGCGGGTACAGCGACTCAGCTTGGAAGATCGTCGGGATCAACTCTCTCATATGGGGCCTCTCACTCAGGATGATGGCCAACCCCTGACGGCCAGCCAGCAAGAGTTAGTTAAACAACAAATCAAAATGCAGCAGGAACTGCTCTCTTCCCTGCTGTCCGGGTATGACACATTAATTCTTGAGATCACTAAGCTTAAAGTCTCTAACAATCAGTTAATTGAAGCATTAGTTGAAATTAAAGAGGCCTCTCACCGCTATCTGTTCTGGGTGGCTGACGTAAACCCGCTCGATCTCGGTTACCCGATTGATGTAGCAAAGGATCTGAATAAGCTAGTCTCGCTTGATACCCTGACTGAACTCAGTGGCGCATTCAAAATGATGCTCACCACCAAAGAGTCCGTCGGATTTATTATCGCTGCCCTGCTGCTGGTTGGGTTCAGTATTAGCTCAAGACGCCACTATCAGGCATTTTTAGAGCGCGCCTCATCGCGTATCGGCAAGGTGACCCAAGACCATTTCTCTTCAACTATTCGCACCGTATTTTGGTCAATTCTGGTGGCTTTACCGCTGCCGGTTCTGTGGGGTGCTTTAGCTTATGGGCTGGAACATGCATGGCAATACCCGATAGCCGTTTCAATCGGTGAAGGCGTTAGCGCAACTATTCCGCTGATGTGGGTATTTATGATTAGCGCCAGCTTCGCCCATCCTCAGGGATTGTTTATCGCGCATTTCCGTTGGTCACAGTCGCGGGTTGCCAGAGCGATGCGCTACTATCGGCTCTCTGTCTGGCTAGTGGTTCCGCTAATTATCGCGTCGATCAGCTTTGATAACTATAACGACCGCGAGTTTTCCAGCTCCCTTGGTCGCCTGTGCTTTGTACTGCTGTGTGGTGCACTGGTCATGATGACCACCAATCTAAGGCGAGCCGGCATTCCGTTATACCTCGACCGTAAAGGGTCCGGTGATAACATGATTAATCAGGCGTTATGGGGCTTCTTGATCTGCGCGCCGATTGTTGCGGCACTGGCCTCATTACTGGGTTATCTCGGCACTTCCCAGGCGTTATTATTAAGGCTAGAAGCGTCGGTTGCCATCTGGTTCGGGCTGCTGGTGGTTTATCATATTATCCGACGTTGGATGCTTATTCAGCGCCGGCGTATTGAATTTGATCGGGCCAAACAGCGTCGTGCTGAGCGACTTGCACAACGGGCAAAAGGTGAAGAAGATAATACGCCTATCAGCTCATCAGAAAGCAGCATGCTGGACCTTGATGAACCTGTGGTAGTCGATCTCGATGCTATCAGCGCCCAATCATTACAGCTGGTTCGCTCGATCTTAACCATGGTGGCGCTGGTATCTCTGATTATCCTGTGGTCAGAAATTCATTCAGCCTTTGCCTTTCTGGAAAATATAAAACTTTGGGATGTCACCTCGTCGGTTCAAGGTGCAGACAGCATTCAGGCCATTACGCTGGGCTCCGTACTGATCGCAGTTTTGGTTTTTGTCGTCACTACGCAGTTGGTACGTAACTTACCGGCGCTGTTAGAGCTGGCAATTTTACAACATCTGGATTTATCACCGGGTACTGGCTACGCCATATCTACCATCACGAAATATATTCTGATGCTGATCGGCGGTATGGTTGCGTTCTCAATGATCGGGGTCGATTGGTCAAAACTTCAGTGGCTAATCGCGGCGCTCGGCGTTGGTTTAGGCTTCGGTTTACAGGAAATTTTCGCCAACTTTATTTCTGGTCTGATTATTCTGTTTGAGAAGCCCATCCGGATTGGCGATACCGTCACCATTCGTGATTTGACCGGTTCCATCACCAAGATTAATACCCGGGCGACCACCATCGTTGACTGGGACCGTAAAGAAATCATCGTTCCTAACAAAGCCTTTATCACGGAACAGTTTGTTAACTGGTCACTGTCAGACTCCGTTACCCGTATTGTACTGACAGTACCGGCAACCGCTGAGACCGACCCGAACCTGGTTAAATCGCTACTGGAAGATGCAGCCCACAAATGTCAGTACGTACTGGATACTCCGCAGCCGGACGCATTTTTGGTGGATATCCAACAGGGGATTCAGATTTTCGAACTGCGGGTATTTGCCGCGGATATGGGCATGCGTATGCCGCTACGCCATGAAATGCACAGCCTGATCCTGAAAGCCTATGCTGAACACCAACTGACGCTACCGTTCCCGCCGTTCCAGATGAGAACCGACGCGATATCACGGGTAGGAAATAGGCCTAGGTTTAAAACCGGTGAGCTTTAAATACACGCGTTAAATACATAAAGGGCGCCTGATGGCGCCCTTTTCAGGTAGCAAAGACTAAGCCCGGTCTACTGGAAATGCCATGACTTCACTGATTGATGCCGCGTCCAGCGCAATCATAATCAGGCGGTCAACCCCTAACGCTACGCCCGCGCATTCAGGCATACCGTATTCCAGCGCCGATAGAAAGTTCTCATCAATCGGATGAACCGGTAAACCACGAGCCTCGCGCTTGCGATTTTCCTGTTCGAAACGCTGACGCTGCTCTCCGGCATCGGTCAGTTCTCTAAACCCATTCGCCAGCTCTACGCCTTTATAATAGACCTCAAAGCGCTCAGCAACCCGATGGTCCTCGGTACTGATCTCAGCCAGGCAGGCCTGGGTGGCCGGGAAATGATAAACAAAAGTCGGCTTATCATGGCCGATATGCGGTTCAACCCCGAAGGCAAACAGCATCTGCAGCAATGTATCCCGATCTTCTTCCCGGTTAGCCAGCTCTTCCATATCAAGCTTTGCCGCGGCGGCGCGAAGCTGAGTTTTATCCGCAGACAACGGATCGAGCTCTAAATGACGAATAAAAATTTGCTGATAAGAAACCACTTCGCTGGCTTCACAATCGAGGATCTGTTGCAGAAGATCGTCGACCTCATTCATCAGGCGATACATATCGAAGTGGGGGCGATACCACTCCAGCATGGTAAATTCTGGATTATGATAACGACCGGCCTCTTCATTACGAAAGCTTTTACCCATTTGATAAATCGGGCCGCTTCCGGCCGCCAGCAGACGCTTCATATGAAACTCTGGGCTGGTCATTAAATATAGCGTTAAGCCATCGGCAGCGCCGGGGCCAACAAAGCGCGTCTGGAATGGAAATAAATGAATATCCGTTACCGTTGCCTGACTCATGGCAGGCGTATCGACTTCTAATACGCCGCGCTCAGTAAAGAAGCGTCTGATATCACCAACAATTTTGGCGCGCTTCAATAACTTAGCGATAGAGGCACTCGGTTGCCAGCTTGCCACGTCGCTCATGATTTTGTACTCCAAATTTTAATTTGTCCGGCAGTCTACCTGCATCCAACCAGACAAACAAACTTCGAACTCATTTTGCCCTGACCAAAGGGTGTTTATAGACATAACATTACATAAAAACACATTTATTTAATATATTGATCACACTTTATTAATAATGCTGTTTTAAAAAAAAAGTTAATGTCTATCCTTGATAACTACAAAAAAAATCGAACACATCAATATTCATATACATATTACTAGGTAGAATAACCGTCCTATACTAAAGCTACCGCTATTTTTGGTGGTTGAAATGGTGATCGTCAGATTATCCTGATGTTGAGGACGTTAACCAGCTTGGAAATAATGACTTTTTTTACACTTAAACTGGAACATTTGGAGGAATGCAGTGCAAACCTTTAACGCAGATATTGCTATCATCGGCGCCGGTGGTGGCGGTCTTCGTGCAGCCATCGCCGCTGCTGAAGCTAATCCCAACCTC
>POVV01000463.1_pt1 | contig 25943 bp, 27 predicted proteins | sample 1560271 | NCBI WGS metagenome assembly POVV01 (sample SAMN08337232, study PRJNA429181) | Bioreactor metagenome, whole genome shotgun sequencing project. | biome: cows' rumen and soil; feature: anaerobic; isolation source: anaerobic chemostat enrichment culture, galacturonate as sole carbon... | reverse complement strand
GATACTTTCTTTAATAATATCGCTTTCGGAGTTGAGAATGCAACGATGGAACAAGTCATTGAAGCAGCCAAGATTGCCAATGCACACGACTTCATTATGGAGAAAGAAGAAGGATATAAGACGAATATCGGCGATCGTGGTAGCAAACTCTCCGGTGGACAACGTCAGCGTATCAGTATTGCCCGTGCTATCTTGAAGAATCCTCCGATCTTGATTCTCGACGAGGCTACCTCTGCGCTCGATACCGAATCGGAACGCTTGGTACAAGAGGCTTTGGAACGATTAATGAAAACGCGTACCACTATTGCCATTGCCCATAGACTTTCGACTATTAAGAATGCCGATGAGATATGTGTATTATACGAAGGAGAAATAGTAGAACGTGGCAAGCACGAAGAACTGCTCGCGATGGAAGGATACTATAAACGACTGAATGATATGCAGTCTCTATAAACGCTAATTGCGATTTATTTAAAAGGTAATATATTTTACTTTGTTTCTTAGACTAGTATATCTTATCTGAAAAGAGTACGTACTTAATGATGCAATAATATACTATTTTATGCATCAATGAGTACGTACTCTTCTTATATAAAAGTACGTACTTTTCTAATAGTTGATTATCAAGGTTTTATGTGCTCGTTTTGAGGGCGATTTTTTCTCTTTAAGTAAATGGTGTGTACGATTTTTTCTAAATTTTAGTATTACTTCCGCCCGAAGTCTGCCGGAATCTCTCCCCATTCACGAGTCTCCCATTTCAATATACGCGTGGTGTATTTATTCTCTTTCAGCCACTTTTCGGCACGCTCGATAAGTACGAAGAGTTGTTCGGTTTCTGCCGTACGGTCTAGCTTAGTTTTACATTTCTTCTGTTTCACCCAACTGATGGCTATTGCACTATCGCTATAAATTGGCATATCAAATGCCTTCTGCTTCAACAAGGCAAGACCGTGTACCAAGGCCAGAAATTCACCGATATTATTCGTTCCTTTGGTGGGGCCGAAATGAAAAACTTCTTGTCGGCTGGCTACATGTACCCCACGATACTCCATTGGCCCCGGATTGCCGCTACAGGCAGCGTCTACCGCCAAGCTGTTATCAATAACGGCTGCGGGCAATGTGCCGGAAGCATGGGTGTGGGTTGTTCCTGAGGCTTTCTTTGCATTCTTGCCAATGTATGCGTATGGAGAGGAGGCGAATGCCTGTTCGGCTTCTTCGCGGCTGTCGAACGATTTGTATTTGGCTCCTTCGTAGCCTTTTGTTTGCAACAGACACTCGTTCCAGGAGCTATAAATACCTGGTGTAACGCCATCCCATACTACATAAAACTTTTGTTTGGCCATAGGTTGTGGTACTTGATTTTTTACGGGTGTAAAGGTACGAATATATTCTATAGTATCGAACAATTTTTACGCACTGCTTGTTCTAACAGATAACGAAAACCGCAAATCAATTAATAAATAGCCCTATGGAGAAATCATTTATGGAGGCGTTGAAGCATCGACGCACGTATTATGCTATTACCAATCAATCGCCCATCTCTAACAAACAGATCGAGGAGCTTGTCGATTTTGCAGTGACTCATGTGCCTTCTGCCTTCAACTCACAGTCTACCCGTGTGGTGTTGCTATTGGGAGAAAATCATCGGAAGCTTTGGCAAATAGTAAAAGATACCTTGCGCAAAATAGTTCCTGCAGAAGCATTTAAAGCTACTGAGGCAAAGATTGACGGCTGTTTTGCTTGTGGATACGGCACGGTATTGTTCTTTGAAGATCAAACTGTGGTCAAAGGCCTGCAGGATATGTTTTCTGCCTATAAAGACAATTTTCCGGTATGGTCTTTGCAAACTTCGGCTATGCACCAGTTGGCTATTTGGACGCTGTTGGAAGATGCCGGTCTGGGAGCTTCGTTGCAGCACTATAATCCGCTGATCGATGAAGAAGTGCGTCGCACATGGAACTTGCCCGAAAGCTGGAGCCTTATTGCCGAAATGCCTTTTGGCCTGCCTGTAAGCGAACCCGGAGAAAAAGAATATAAACCGTTGGCCGACCGGGTGAAGGTGTTTGAATAATTTTTTTACCTTTGTAGGAAAAAGGTAATTAACTATGATTCGTATATTCCTAACCGGCTATATGGGTGCCGGTAAAACCACCTTGGGAAAAGCACTTGCCCGCAAACTGCAGGTTCCTTTTGTCGACTTAGATTGGTATATTGAAGAGCGTTTGCATAAAACGGTAGGAGAACTATTTACCGAACGAGGCGAAGCCGCCTTTCGGGAATTGGAGCGGACGATGCTTCATGAAGTTGCCGAATTTGAAAATGTGGTGATCTCTACCGGAGGCGGTGCTCCCTGCTTTTTCGACAATATGGCATTTATGAATAGCAAGGGACGCACTGTTTTTCTGCATGTTCACCCCGACGTGCTGTTTCATCGATTGCGTATAGCCAAGCAACAACGCCCTATTCTACAAAATAAAAATGACGAGGAGCTAAAGGCGTTCATCGTAGAAGCATTAAACAAACGTGCACCTTTCTATACACAGGCTCACTATCAGTTTGATGGCGACGAATTGGAGGATCACCGACAGATCGAAAAGTCGGTTGAGCGCTTATGCAAGTTGCTGAGTGTATAGCCTGATTGAACTTTCTGCAAGCGAATAGAGAAAAAAAGCACCCTTTCTGATTGTAACCTATAGATTTATACGTACTTTTGCTTCTTATAATTATTCACTAAAAACAGAACTGAATACAGAAAATGAGAAAATGGCGTATTGAAGATTCTGAGGAACTCTACAACATTACTGGGTGGGGTACTTCGTACTTTGGTATTAATGACAAAGGTCATGTCGTAGTTACACCACGTAGAGACGGTGTAGGTGTCGATTTAAAAGAACTGGTTGATGAGTTGCAGTTGCGTGATGTGGCGGCACCGATGCTGGTTCGTTTTCCGGATATTTTGGATAACCGTATTGAAAAAACGGCATCTTGTTTTAAACAAGCATCCGAAGAGTATGGTTATAAAGCCCAAAACTTTATTATTTATCCGATCAAGGTGAATCAGATGCGCCCGGTGGTTGAAGAAATCATCAGTCATGGCAAGAAATTTAATTTAGGACTCGAAGCGGGCTCTAAACCAGAGTTGCATGCTGTGATTGCTATTAATACAGATTCTGATTCGTTGATTATCTGTAATGGATACAAGGACGAGAGCTATGTGGAATTGGCATTGCTCGCTCAAAAGATGGGCAAACGCATCTTTCTGGTAGTCGAGAAAATGAACGAGTTGAAGCTGATTGCTAAGATGGCGAAGCAGCTCAATGTACGCCCCAATATAGGAATTCGCATCAAACTGGCTTCTTCGGGAAGTGGCAAATGGGAAGAATCGGGAGGCGACGCCAGTAAGTTTGGACTTACCTCGAGCGAATTGCTCGAAGCACTCGATTACCTGGAGCGGAAAGACCTGAAAGATTGTTTGAAGTTGATTCATTTCCATATCGGCAGTCAGGTTACTAAGATCAGACGCATCAAAACGGCCTTGCGCGAAGCTTCACAGTTCTATGTGCAACTACATACGATGGGCTTTAAGGTCGAGTTTGTCGACATTGGTGGTGGATTGGGTGTGGACTATGACGGTACGCGCTCGTCGAGCAGCGAAAGCAGTGTAAACTACTCCATTCAGGAATATGTAAACGACTCTATCTCTACGCTGGTAGATGCCAGCGATAAGAACGGTATTCCTCATCCTAATATCATAACCGAGAGCGGACGTGCACTGACAGCACACCATTCGGTTCTTATCTTCGAGGTGCTCGAAACGACAACCTTGCCTCAATGGGACGATGAAGAAGAGATTGCTCCCGATGCACATGAACTGGTGCAGGAGCTATATGGTATCTGGGACAAGCTGAACCAAAACAAGATGCTCGAGGCTTGGCATGATGCTCAGCAAATTCGGGAAGAAGCGTTGGATCTCTTTAGTCACGGTATTGTTGATTTGAAGACACGTGCACAGATCGAACGTCTGTATTGGTCCATCACACGCGAAATCAATCAGATTGCCGGAGGGTTGAAGCATGCTCCCGATGAATTTCGTGGCTTGTCGAAGCTATTGGCTGATAAATACTTCTGTAATTTCTCGCTGTTCCAATCGCTTCCCGACTCGTGGGCCATTGATCAAATCTTCCCCATCATACCCATTCAGCGCTTAGACGAAAAGCCCGAGCGTACAGCTACGTTGCAAGACATTACTTGCGACTCGGACGGAAAGATTGCCAACTTCATTTCGACCAAAAACGTATCTCACTACCTACCGGTACACTCACTAAAGGCAAAAGAACCTTATTATATGGGTGTGTTCCTGGTGGGGGCTTATCAGGAGATATTGGGCGATATGCACAACCTGTTTGGCGATACCAACGCGGTACATGTATCCGTGAGTGACAAAGGCCATTCGATCGATCAGATTATCGATGGAGAAACGGTTGCCGAAGTGCTCGACTACGTACAATATAATCCGAAAAAACTGGTTCGTACACTCGAAACCTGGGTTACCAAATCGGTGAAAGAGGGTAGAATATCTGTGGAAGAGGGAAAAGAGTTCCTGTCGAATTATCGTTCGGGACTTTATGGATATACCTATTTAGAATAAATCTCACCACAAAGTCATATAAAGTTCCACAGAGTCTTTCTTTCATTTTAAAAAGAAACTCTGTGGAACTTTGTGTTAACTAATGGTGCATAACACATATAGTCAGTATGAAAGAAAAACTAACAGTGATTAAAGTAGGTGGCAAGATAGTAGAAGAAGAGGCCACTTTGAATCAATTATTGAACGATTTTGCCGCTATCGAGGGGCACAAGGTGCTTGTGCATGGTGGTGGTCGCTCAGCTACCCGGTTGGCTACCCAGTTGGGCATCGAAAGCCAGATGGTTAACGGGCGGCGCATTACCGATGCCGAAACATTGAAAGTAGTGACCATGGTATATGGTGGTTTGGTGAACAAAAACATGGTAGCCGGTTTGCAGGCACGTGGAGTCAATGCGCTGGGGCTCACAGGTGCCGATATGAATGTGATTCGTTCGGTGAAACGCCCGGTCAAAGAGGTCGATTACGGATTTGTAGGGGATGTCGATAAAGTCGATGCTTCCTTGCTTTCAGACCTTATCAAAAAGGGAGTTGTTCCGGTTATGGCTCCGTTGACACACGATGGCGAAGGACATCTGCTCAATACCAATGCCGATACCATAGCCGGCGAAACAGCCAAAGCACTGGCCGAACTGTTTGATGTAACGCTGGTTTTCTGCTTTGAGAAAAAAGGAGTACTGCGCGATGAGCACGATGATGATAGCGTGATCGATGCCATCAACCGCGCCGAATTTGAGCAATACGTAGCCGATGGGGTGATTCAAGGAGGCATGATTCCGAAATTAGAGAACTCTTTCGAAGCCATTCGGGCAGGTGTAACTGAGGTTGTAATCACCTTGGCATCAGCTATTAATGGAAATGGTGGAACCCGGATAAAAAAATAAATAAAAAAAAGATTCGAGTAGCTGTAACTTTTCAAATACTTACCCGTCATTATTATAGAGATGCAAGAAATCAGTTTTCGAAACGACATATTGCCTTTGAAAGACAAACTCTTTCGATTGGCACTGCGAATTACCCTTGATAGGGCCGAAGCAGAAGATGTTGTACAGGATACGATGATAAGGGTCTGGAATAAACGGGAAGAGTGGTCGCAATTTGGATCGATCGAAGCGTATTGTTTGACGGTAACGAAAAACTTGGCCATTGATCGAAGTCAGAAGAAAGAAGCTCAAACAGTAGAATTGACCCCTGCCATGGAAGAAGAAACCGACTCGTCGGGGCCTTATGACCAATTGGTGAATCAGGAAAGAATGAGCATTATCCATCGATTAGTGAATGAACTGCCCGAAAAACAACGGCTGATCATGCAACTGAGAGATATCGAAGGAGAAAGCTACAAAGAGATAGCAAACGTGCTGCATCTGACGGAGGAACAGGTAAAAGTGAATCTCTTCAGAGCACGACAGAAAGTGAAACAACGGTACATTGAATTTGACGAATATGGATTGTAAGTACATAGAACAGCTTTTGGAGCAATATTGGCAATGCGAAACTTCTATTGAAGAAGAATCGGAATTGCGGTCTTTCTTCTTACATGAAGAGGTTCCGGCTCATCTGCTCTGCTATAAAGACTTGTTTGTTTATCAGCAAGTACAGCAAGAAGTAGGTTTGAGTGCCGACTTTGATACTCGTCTGTTGGCTCAGATAGAAAAACCTGTTGTGAAAGCCAAACGCTTAACGCTCACTAAAAGGTTTATGCCTTTATTCAAAGCAGCAGCAGTGGTAGCTATCATGCTTTCGTTGGGCAATGTGGTGCAACACACCTTCTTTGCCGGAGAGCCGTTAGATTATAATTACGATACATACAGAGATACATACGATGACCCGGAAGTTGCGTATAAGCAAGTTTCTTCGGCATTGATGATGTTATCTGAAGGTATAAATAAGTCAAAAGACCAGCAGATTGTCGACAGTATGTCGTCAATAAAGAAGGTCGAAATGATGAAAGAATAAATGAAGAGCGTTCTTTTAATATGCTGGATGGCATTGTTCTCTGTGTCTGTGATGGCACAGGATTTTACTTCTCGTTTCTTGACTGAACATAAGGCTGATTCTAATCTATCTTGTGTAACCATCAGTCCGAAAATGATGGAGGAGATTATTAAGAACGATGCGGAAAAGGATAATAAAGTGCTGAATATTATCTCCAACCTCAAAAGTATGCAGATGCTCACCGCCAAGGTAAACGGCTCCGAATACTATAATGAAGCGTTGAAGATTGTAGAAAAGAACACCGGACGATTTGAACCTTATCTCTCTTTTAGCGATAAATCGGGTAATTGCCAGATTATGGTGCGCAAAAAGAAGAAGGTAATCATTGAAGTGGTGATGCTCATGCACGAGAAGAATCATTTTGTAGTAGTTAACTTTACGGGAAATATGAACCCGGAGTTTATTGCTCGGTTAGCTGCTTCGGTGAAGCAGAAACGCTCTTAATAAAAAGATATTTTCATTTGCTTTAAACATATAATATAGTTAGAATGCTTAATTAAAACAACATGATGCGAGGCTGTGAAGTTTCAACTCAATTAAATTTTTGTAAAATACTAACTAAATAAAAGGGCTACCGCGAGATGCAGTAGCCCTTTTATTTGTTCGTGCGGTATGTCTTTTCTGTTGTATGTTTTTTTGGTCATATCAGAAATAAAGATATTATTCATTTGTTTTATTGATGTTATTATTATAGATTTGTTAATCTAAACGTCTCTTTGTTGACGTTTTATTTGAAAATTAGATAAGTATTGATATGATAGGTAAGAAGATTAAGCATCTAATACTTTTAATTAGTTTAGCCCGAGGAATACCAATACATGTATTCTTCTTTTTTACTTTAGTGTTCGTTCTCTTTTTTATCTGTTGTACAACAAGAAATACCTATGTAGATAAGTTGAGTTGGGTACAAGATGACGATAACTCTGCAGCATTACCCCTACTTGTAAATTGGCCTGCTGAGAAGAACTTGTCTGCCCATATCTCCGAATTTAAATATATTCCGTTAGAAACAAATATGGCTTCTTTATTTGGTAAGCCTTTAAGGATAGAGGTATATAAAAATAAAATATATGTCTGGGACTACTTGGTAGGGCAAGGTGTTTTTATTTTTGATATGAACGGAGCCTTTATAGCAAAAGCAGGTAAAAAAGGGAATGGACCGGGAGAAATAGTTTCGGCTGATGCAATGCGCATTGATCCATATAATGACTATCTGATTATTGTGGATGACATGCAAAATAAGTTAGTTTATTATTCTCTTTTGGGTGAGTATCAGAAAGAGGTACCTTTGGCTGTGAATACATTGGGAGATTTTGTCTGTATTGACAAAAACTGCCTTGCATTTGTTCACAATGAAGCAGCACATAATGTGTTTCCGGGTAAGCTTGAAAGATACCGTATTGTCTGCACCGATACTTTAGGAAATTTACTTGGAGGTATGTTTGATAAGGACGATGTGGTCAAAGCATGTATAGCATCTACTCAATTCTTTTCAAATGGCAATACAACTTATTTTAATCCGATGTTTACTTCGGATATTTATCTCGTTGGAGATTCCACTATTAAAAAGAAATATTATTGTGATTATTCGCTTTTAAATGTATCAAATCCGGAATTGCCAGCCAACGAAGATGATATTAAAGGTGTTGGTCGATATCTAGGGGGGAAAATATCTTTGAATGGTATTTTTGTCGAGAGTGATTCAGCGATTGCCTTTCAAACTCGCTACAGGGGGGCTGACTATATAACATTTTATCATAAGTCGACTGGCAAAATAACTTCTGTTCCAAGTCTTCCTAGTTATGCTGTTGACGATTCTTGTTTGGTTGACTTTACTCGCCTATCTCAATCAGGTGATTATTTCGTAGGCTATATTGATGCCAGTTTTTTAAAACAATGGAAAGAACTCCGCGTGGAGACGTATAATGAATGTCCGTATGAAGATATGATTGATGCTTTGGAAGAAGATGATAATATAGTTCTAGTATTTTTTAAAATAAAGTAAATAAGGTTTGAGCTAATTGATTTAAATATTTAGGTAGGCATGGGGTAACAGCTATCGATTTGAAATAACCAGGTGATAGCCTTTTTTACTCACCACAGAAAGTTGCATGAAGTTAGAATAAAGATACCATGCTATTTATTCTCTGTGGTGAGTGAGTAAAGAGAGAGAGAGTTTAGAGTTTTCGTAATCCTTTATTGCGGGGTGAGTCAATCTGTGGATTTCCTTTATAAGACACTTCGCCACTACCGTTGACACGAACTTTCATATTGTCGGTTACCTGGCAGCCAACATCTCCCGAGCCATTGATTTGTATGTCGGCATTCGACACTTTTAGCTCGGTGGCATTGATGTCTCCCGAACCTGCTACCTGATAGTTTGCCTCCTTGGCTGTTCCAGATAGTTCTACATCACCCGACCCTTCGATGCTTGCTTTAACTGAAGGGCTGTTCACTTTATGCAGGGAAATATCTCCCGATCCTTGGATGGATAGAGAAAGTTCGTTGCAATTTACGCTACTTCCTTCCACATCACCTGATCCTTGAATGTAAATAGCAAGATTCTCTTTGCTTTTGAAATTGTTGGCCAATTTGATGTCGCCTGATCCTTGTACGCTTATGCTTTTCAAACCGGGGTTAGAGACTCTTACTTCCAACTTTCCGCTATTATTGATTTGAGTATTGCTCTTAAACTTAACAACGAGTGCCTCTTTTACAACAGCGATTTCGAGTAGATCGACAATGTTGTCGGAACCATACACCTGCACTTCTGTTTTTCCGTTTGTTTGCGTATAAACGATATCCGGACTACCCATGAGGCGAATCTCGTTAAAGTTGGCCACTTTTACATCTTTCGTAATGTGTTTTTTACTTCCTGTTACCCGACGAGCCTGTGACTGAACATTGGTTGAAAGTATCAACAATGTGATCGTAGCTACGGCTATTAAAAAATGTTTCATAGAATTCTATTTTAGAGTTAGTTAATCGTTTTTAATTGAGCCTACGCCTCCTTTACTAAAATCTTTTTTAGCAGGGTTTCCCTTGTATCGGATGCTGCCCACACCTTTCACTGAAGCCTTTAAGGTTTCGGTTGCATAACACGAAATATCGCCTACGCCTTTCGAAGAAGCATCTACATACGTGGCTTTTAGTTCGCGAGCTTCAATATCGCCTACGCCTTTCGAGGATAGATTGGCTGTTTGGGCAACGCCTTCCAACTTAATGTCGCCTACACCCATTGAATTGACGGTTAGTTCATCGCAATTCAGATTTAAAATATGGATATCACCTACACCTTTGGATGCCACGCTCAATTGAGGGGTAGTGAGCAAGTCGTCGATACGTATATCACCCACTCCTTTGAAATTGATGCCTATAAGCTCGGGAGAGCTGATATTGATTTTTAGCTTGCTGTTCTTTATTTGGTTGTACTTCTTCATCGTCATTTCTAGGGTACTGCCTTTTACAACTACTTCCACTAAGTTCACAATGTTATCCGGCCCATATATCTTTACCGAAGTAGTGCCATCGGTTGATTGGGTATAGAAGATGTCTCCTACGGTGGTGGCATCAATCTGGTTGAAGTTGTGTACTTTGTAATCTCGGGTAATAAAGTTTTTGCTAGGCTTGATACTATCGCCCATAATACTGCAACTATTGAATAGTAAAGTGCAAAACAGTAAGAGTGATAGGTAGCTAATGTTCTTTCTCATATTATTTGTTTTTGAAGTTTCTGTCTATTAGACGTAGTGTCGTTTCAAAAAGTTGCATCGCTCTGTTCTTTTTTTTATGATTGGGTTCTTTATATATCATTTGTACATGTGATAGATTATTCGTTTATTTGCGTCATAAGATGGATAAGATAATTGATGATAAAGAACTTGGACGCCTGATTGTTCGAGAGCATGCGCGTGCCAAACGATTGGTGTTCCGCTCAAAGAGTGACGCTATATACGTGTCTGTACCTCTCGGCGTAACTGTAAGCGAAGTTGAAAAAGCGATTGAGGAGTTGCGTAGTAAGTTGAAAGCGACGAAGCAGAAAGTAACTCGTCCGATTATCGATTTGGACTACCGGATCGATACTGAGTTCTTTAAACTTTCGCTTGTTCGGGGAGCACGAGATAAGTTTCTGGCACATTCGGAGCTGGGCGAGATGAAGATTATCTGTCCGCCCGATGCCGATTTTACTGATGAGAAGTTGCAGACCTGGCTACAGAAAGTAATCGAAGAAGCAGTGCGGAGGAATGCTAAGATTATTTTGCCTCCACGGTTGTATATGCTCTCGCAACAACATCACCTTCCTTATAAAAGTGTGAAGATAAATGCCAGTCGTGGCAGGTGGGGGAGCTGTTCGGCTTCCAAAGCCATCAATCTCTCGTGCTTTTTGGTACTACTGCCCAAGCATCTGATTGATTATGTGCTGTTGCACGAACTGTGCCACACGCGCGAAATGAATCACGGAGATCGCTTTTGGCATTTACTCAATGAACTGACCGATGGTAAAGCCCTTGATTTGCGACAAGAACTGAAAGGACATAAGACTGCAATCAGCGATTGATTATTGACTGACCATCATGACGCTTCCTTCTGCGTTTTTGGTGAAGGCATACGTACCGCCCTTCTCGCTTAAATCGAAAGTAGATACTTTTTCGGTGAGATTGTCGACTACCATCAAGGCACTTTGATCGGCAAAACGGCCTACTTTTACCTGTATTGGTTCTGTAGCGATTTGTTGGTTCAGAATCAAGCTGTCATTGACAAATAGCGAGATGGAATCGCCAACGAACCCTTTGGATAATTCAATCGTATAAGCCTCTGCATAATGTCTTTCCGTTTGCTTCTGCTGACTCATCTGCATGCTGATATAGATGAAAAGTACTACAACAAATATAACGGCAAAAGCAAGGATGCCATTACCTACCATAAACTGTTTGTTGGTGTTCAAATGATGTGCCATATTACTATATTCCTATGATTTTGGGGTAAAGGTAGTAATTATTGGTCGAATTAGGGATACATCATGTAGCTGAATCTGTAAAGGTAGGTGAATTATAGCTAAGTGTGTTGTATAACATACCAATGTCTCTTGTTGTGTGATGATAAAATACTTTCCTTTACATCGGGATAGATCAGCACAGTTCTTCTCGTATTTCCCACCATTAAATTTAATAATGTATGAAAGCTATCTTTGGACAACATACAACGAAAGTAAAACAATTGGCCGATTTAATCGCACAGGATATCTCAACCGGTAAATACGAGGAAGAAGATGCTTTGCCGTCAATTAATCAATTGAGTCATACATATCACGTATCGCGCGATACGGTATTTAAGGCCTTTATCGATTTAAAGGCACGCGATATTATCGACTCTACACCGGGCAAGGCCTATTATGTGGTGAATCGAAACAAAAATATACTTCTCTTGCTCGACGAATACTCTCCTTTTAAGGAAGCACTTTATAATTACCTCATTACACATCTTCCGCCTCGCTATAAGGTCGATTTGTGGTTTCATCAATACAACGAGCGTTTGTTCAATACCATTTTGAGTCAATCGCTCGGCCGTTATAACAAGTATGTAGTGATGAATTTTGATAACGAAAAGTTCTCTCCGGATTTATACAAGATAGATTCTTCCAAATTGTTATTGCTCGACTTTGGTAAGTTTGATAAACGCACATATTCTTATGTATGTCAAGATTTTGATGAAGCTTTTTATAAGGCTTTATCACAACTGTCTGACAGGCTAAAGCAGTATCGAAAACTAGTGTTATTGCTTGTGTCCGGAACGAAGCATCCCCGGAGCACTTCTGCCTATTTTCAGCAATACTGTGAAGATAAGCGTTTGGAGTGGGAGGTCAAAGATCGAATGGACAAAGTAGAGGTACGTCAGGGAGAAGTATATATTGCTATCCGGCAGGTCGATGTAGTGAGTATCATCAAAAAAGCGCGTGACAGAGGTTTGGTATGTGGAGTCGATTTTGGGCTGATTGCTTACAATGATGCACCGGTCTATGAAGTTATTGATAAAGGAATTACTACCTTGAGTATTGATTGGGAAAAAATGGGAGCATTGGCTGCGAACTTCATCCTTACCGGTACGCCTATACAGGTTTATTTGCCGACAGAGGTACATTTACGAGAATCTTTATAACTGTTTTACCAACTAATATAACACAAAAATGAAAAAGTATCCGAAAATTGGGATTCGTCCCACTATCGACGCTCGTCAGGGCGGCGTTCGCGAAAGTCTGGAAGACAAAACAATGAACCTGGCCAAAGCGGTGGCCGAACTGATCTCCACTCATTTAAAAAATGGCGATGGCTCTCCTGTGGAGTGTGTCATAGCCGATAGCACCATTGGGCGTGTGCCCGAGAGTGCTGCTTGTGCCGAGAAGTTTGAACGGGAAGGAGTGGGAGCAACGATAACGGTTACTTCTTGCTGGTGCTACGGTGCCGAAACAATGGATATGAACCCGCATTACCCCAAAGCGGTGTGGGGATTTAACGGAACCGAACGTCCCGGAGCTGTATATCTGGCGGCTGTACTGGCCGGTCATGCGCAAAAGGGCTTACCGGCTTTTGGCATATATGGACACGATGTACAGGATCTCGACGATAACTCCATCCCTGCCGATGTAGCGGAGAAGCTTCTTCGCTTTGCCCGTGCCGCACAGGCTGTGGCTGTGATGCGAGGCAAATCGTATCTGTCAATGGGTAGTGTTTCAATGGGTATTGCAGGTTCTATCGTAAGCCCCGATTTCTTTCAGGAATATTTAGGAATGCGTAGTGAATCGGTCGACCTGACCGAGATTATCCGTCGCATGACCGAAGGTATATACGATCAGGAGGAGTTTGCCAAAGCGATGGCATGGACCGAAAAGTATTGTAAGAAGAACGAAGGAGAGGACTTTAACACCCCTGCCAAAGCCAAGACACGTGCCGAAAAGGATGCCGATTGGGAGTTTATCGTGAAAATGACGATTATCATGCGCGATTTGATGCAAGGCAATCCGAAGCTCGAAGCACTTGGGTTTAAAGAAGAAGCGTTGGGACACAATGCGATTGCCGGAGGTTTTCAAGGACAACGCCAGTGGACGGATTTCTACCCCAATGGCGACTACCCCGAAGCATTGCTCAATACCTCTTTCGACTGGAATGGTATTCGTGAGGCGTTTGTCGTAGCAACCGAAAACGATGCTTGCAACGGTGTAGCCATGTTGTTTGGTCACCTGCTTACCAATCGTGCCCAGATATTTTCGGATGTACGCACCTATTGGAGCCCCGAAGCAGTGAAGCGTGTAACCGGCAAAGAACTTACCGGATTGGCTGCCAACGGTATCATCCACTTAATCAATTCGGGAGCCACTACGCTCGACGGAACCGGACAGCAAACCAATGAGAAGGGCGAACCGGTGATGAAACCCTGTTGGGAGATTACGCAGGAGGAGGTAGAGAAATGCCTCGAAGCCACTACTTGGTATCCGGCCAATCGTGACTACTTCCGTGGAGGTGGTTTCTCCTCCAACTTCCTGTCGAAAGGAGGAATGCCGGTAACCATGATGCGCCTGAATTTGGTGAAAGGTCTCGGCCCGGTGCTTCAGATAGCCGAAGGATGGACGGTAGAGATTGCCGATGACATTCATCAACTACTCAACGAACGTACCGACCGCACTTGGCCTACCACTTGGTTTGTGCCTCGCCTGTGCGATAAACCGGCTTTCAAAGATGTATATTCGGTGATGAACAACTGGGGAGCCAATCATGGTGCGATCAGTTACGGACACATCGGTCAGGATTTGATTACCTTGGCTTCGATGTTGCGCATTCCGGTATGTATGCACAATGTAGAGGATGATGCTATTTTCCGACCCGCCGCATGGAACGCCTTCGGCATGGAAAAGGAGGGTGCCGATTATAGAGCGTGTGCAGTCTACGGGCCTATTTATAAATAATCAACCATGAATACGTATTTAGCGGTTGATTTTGGAGGTGGAAGCGGTCGGATTATGGCCGGTTCCATCGACCAAGGTCGTTTGACACTCGAAGAGGTGTATCGCTTCCCGAACAGGCAGATACGCATGGGCAATCACCTTTATTGGGATTTTCTGGCACTGTTTGAAGAGATGAAGAACGGACTTCGGCTGGCTGCTCGCAAAGGATATGCCATTCGAAGTATCGGTATTGATACCTGGGGGGTAGACTTTGGGCTGATTGATGCACAAGGTAACTTGTTGGGCAATCCGGTTTGCTATCGCGATCTGCGTACCAACGGACTGCCCGAAGCGTTCTTTGCCACAACCGATGTGGCAACGCATTATGCCCGTACGGGTATTCAGGTGATGCCTATCAACACCCTTTTCCAATTGTACAGTATGTGCAAAAACGACGATGCTATCCTCCGCGTGGGGCATCGCTTACTGTTTATGCCCGATCTGTTTAGTTACTTCCTTACCGGTGTCGCTAATAATGAGTATTGCATTGCCTCAACTTCCGAACTGCTCGATGCCCGTACTCGTAGCTGGAACCGTGAGTTGATCCGTCAGCTCGCATTGCCCGAACACCTGTTTGGCGATCTGGTGCTTCCGGGCACGATCAGAGGAAAGCTGAAAGCTGACATACTTGAAAAAACAGGACTTAACCCTGCTATCGATGTGATTGCCGTAGGATCGCACGATACGGCCAGTGCAGTATATGCCGTGCCCCAATCGGCGGCAGGAAAGCGTTGTGCTTTTTTGAGTTCGGGCACTTGGTCTTTGTTGGGTGTAGAGCTTGACGAACCGATTCTAACCGAAGAGGCTCGTTTGGCAGGATTTACCAACGAAGGTGGTGTAGGAGGGAAGATACGCTTTCTGCAAAACATTACCGGCTTGTGGATTCTGCAACGACTGATAGCACAATGGGAAGAACGAGGCGTGGATACGGACTACGACCGACTCCTTGCAGCTGCCGAACGGGCTACCATCGACTCGCTCATTCCGGTCGATGATGAGGCTTTTCAGTGTCCGACAGATATGGAAGAGGCTATTCGTTTGTATTGCCTGACTCATCAGCAACCTGTACCTGCTTCTTCGGGCGAATATGTGCGCTGTGTGCTCCAATCATTGGCACAGCGATACAAGCAAGGGATGGAGCAACTGAACCGTCTGCTTCCTGCACCGGTCGAAGAGTTGCACATCATGGGTGGCGGATGCCGTAATCGCTTACTGAATCGCTTCACGCAAGAGGCTTTGGGTATTCCGGTGTATGCCGGGCCTGTCGAAGCGACTGCTATTGGCAATATATTGGTGCAGGCGATAGCTACCGGAGCGATTGCCGACCGAAACGAAATAACAGAAATTTGCTAAAGAACGAGAAAATGGAAAATCGACAAAGCGGCTATCGTACGAAAATGTACCAACAGCCTGTCAAACGTTACTGCCAGACACTTGATCTGCGGGATAATGCCGAGCTGATAGCCGAATATCGTCGTCGACACGAGTCCGGCAGTATATGGCCCGAAGTAATGGCTGGTATCCGGGAGATAGGTATTCTTGAAATGGAAATCTATATTCTGAATACACGCCTGTTTATGATTGTAGAAACCAGTCTGGATTTTGACTGGGAGGAGGCGATGAACCGCCTTTCCACGCTGCCACGCCAGCAAGAGTGGGAAGACTACATGGCTATCTTCCAACTCGTGGCTCCGGGTGCAAGCTCTGCACAGAAGTGGCAACCGATGGAACGCATGTTTCATTTGTACGAATACTAATAAACAATTGACTTATTTATGAAGAACACCGAAAAATTCTCTATTTTAAGTAAGGATGGCGTGAGCTATCTGATTCCTTTTATCCTTATTACCAGTTGCTTTTCTCTCTGGGGATTTGCCAATGATATCACGAATCCGATGGTGAAAGCCTTTTCTAAGATTTTCAGGATGAGTGTTACCGATGGAGCATTGGTGCAGGTTGCATTCTATGGCGGTTACTTTGCCATGGCTTTCCCTGCGGCGATATTTATTCGTAAGTACTCATACAAAGCGGGTGTGCTTTTGGGGCTGGGACTGTATGCCATGGGTGCATTGCTCTTCTTCCCCGCCATGATGACCGGAAGCTATTATCCTTTTTTGATTGCTTATTTTATATTGACCTGTGGCTTGTCCTTTCTCGAAACCAGTTCGAATCCTTATATCTTGTCGATGGGAACGGAGGAGACGGCTACCAGGCGCTTGAATCTGGCACAATCTTTCAACCCGATGGGGTCGCTATTGGGGATGTATGTAGCCATGAATTTTATTCAAAATAAACTGAACCCGATGGATACGCTCGAACGTAGCCAACTATCCCATGCAGAGTTTGAGGCAGTACGTGATGCGGACTTAGCTGTTTTGATCGCCCCTTATCTGGTGATCGGAATCGTTATTCTGGCCATGTTATTGCTCATTCGGCTGGTTAAGATGCCTAAAACGGCCGACCAATCACATTCGATAAATTTTGTGCCCACGTTGAAACGTATCTTTTCTATTCGTCATTATCGCGAAGGAGTCATTGCGCAGTTCTTTTATGTAGGTGTACAGATTATGTGTTGGACATTTATCATCCAATACGGTACGCGGCTGTTCATGTTGCAGGGCATGGAAGAGAAAGCAGCCGAGGTTCTCTCTCAGGAGTATAATATTATAGCGATGATTATATTCTGTTGCAGCCGCTTTATCTGCACGTTCCTGTTACGTTACCTGAATCCGGGGCGCTTACTGATGATACTTGCCATAGCAGGTGGTTGTTTCACCTTGGGGGTTATCGTATTTCAAGATATTTGGGGCATGTATTGCTTGGTTGCAGTATCGGCTTGTATGTCATTGATGTTTCCCACTATTTACGGAATTGCTTTGCAGGGCTTGGGCGATGATGCCAAGTTTGGTGCTGCCGGACTGATTATGGCCATTCTGGGAGGCTCTGTACTTCCTCCCGTTCAGGCGAGCATTATTGATATGCAGACACTTTTTGGAATGCCGGCAGTCAATCTTTCCTTTATTCTCCCGTTTATTTGCTTTGTTGTAATCGTTATTTACGGCTATCGTTCGGGCAAATGGATGAAGGCAGGATGAGGCTGTTGCAAGAATTTTAAAAGAGGGTAGGCTCGTTTGCTGCGCTACCCAACAGATTAAACGTCATTCGATGGTAGGGTGAAGCACCGTGTTCTGCAATGGCAGCACGGTGCTTTTTGGTAGGATAACCTTTGTTGTGGTTCCAGTCATAGACGGGGAACTCCTTATGAAGTGCCTCCATATAATCGTCCCTATACGTTTTTGCCAGAATAGAAGCTGCTGCGATAGAGAGATACTTGCCGTCGCCCTTGACAACAGTAGTATGTGGAATGCCGGGATAGGCTTTGAAGCGATTGCCGTCGATCAATAAATGCTCCGGGCGTGATTGCAGTAAATCGACTGCCCGGTGCATAGCCAGAATAGAGGCATTGAGAATATTTATCTGATCTATCTCTTGGGCTGTGACGATTCCTACCGCCCAAGTAAGTGCTTCTCGTTCAATAATCTCCCGAAGGGCATATCGTTGATGCTCATTCAACTGTTTAGAGTCGTTGAGCAGTTCGTTCTTGAAATCTTTCGGTAGTATCACAGCGGCTGCAAAGACAGAGCCGGACAAACATCCGCGTCCGGCTTCGTCACAACCAGCTTCTATCAGCTCGGCGTTTAAATAGGGTAATAACATGCTACGTTGTATTTTTGTGCATGCAAAGATACGTATTTAATTTAGAATATACTCCAAGCCACGGTTAGTCCTGCCATGACAATGGCAACCATGCTCATGAGTTTAATCAGGATGTTCAAGCTCGGTCCCGACGTATCTTTAAAAGGATCGCCAACGGTGTCGCCTACGACAGTTGCTTTGTGTACTTCGCCACCTTTGCCACCGTGGTTGCCCTCTTCTACATACTTCTTTGCATTGTCCCATGCCCCGCCCGAGTTGGCCATGAAGATAGCGAGTACGAAACCGCTACTCAAACCACCAATCAGCAAGCCCAGCACGCCGGTTACTCCAAATACCAGTCCGGTTAATATAGGAGCCACGATGGCTATAAGCGATGGAACTACCATTTCGCGTTGTGCACCTTTGGTCGATATGGCCACGCAACGTTCGTAGTCGGGTTCTGTTTCGCCGGTCAAGATGCCTTTTATCTCTCTGAACTGACGGCGCACCTCGTCTACCATATGTCCTGCAGCACGACCTACGGCATTCATTGTCAACCCGCAGAAAAGGAAGGCCATCATCGAGCCGATGAACATACCCGAGAGTACTTTGGGGTTCATCAACGTTACATCGTAATAGTACATGAAGTCGATGAACGTGGCATTATTGGTAGCAACCATATCGCCGTTGGGCATTGTTAGCTCTACGGTGCCCATACGGGTAAGGCCGATACGGATCTCTTCGATATACGAAGCCAGCAGTGCCAAACCGGTCAGGGCAGCCGATCCGATGGCAAAGCCTTTGCCTGTAGCAGCAGTTGTATTGCCCAATGAGTCGAGTGCATCGGTACGTTTGCGCACTTCAACCCCCAAGCCCGACATCTCGGCGTTGCCACCGGCATTGTCGGCAATCGGGCCATAAGCATCGGTAGCCAACGTTATGCCCAATGTCGAAAGCATACCTACGGCAGCAATTCCAATGCCATAAAGCCCCATACCGGTATTGGCAAAGTCGAAGCCAGAAGCGAATAAATAGGAGGCGATGATACCTATCACTACAGCTATTACGGGTATAGCTGTTGATATCATGCCCAGACCGATGCCCGAGATGATAACGGTTGCAGGGCCGGTTTTACCACTTTCGCTCAGTTTCTGTGTAGGGCGGTACGATTGCGATGTATAATACTCGGTTGAGCGTCCGATGATAATGCCTACCAGCAATCCCACAACCACCGAGCAGGAAATCCACATCCAGTTATCCAAGCCGAGTAGCCACAGGATAAAGAACGTTGCTCCGACAATCAGTACAGAACTTAGGTTGGTACCAAAAGCCAATGAGTTGAGCAGGTCTTTCATCTTTGCGTCCTCTTTGGTACGTACCGAGAATATTCCGATGATAGAGAGTAAAATACCTACGGCAGCAATCAGCATCGGGGCAATGACCGCCTTAAACTGCATGGCCGTATCGCCTGTATGGATAAAAGCGGCTGCTCCCAAGGCAGCAGTGGCAAGAATGGAGCCGCAGTACGATTCGTATAAGTCGGCTCCCATACCGGCTACATCGCCTACGTTATCGCCTACGTTATCGGCAATAGTGGCAGGGTTGCGCGGATCGTCTTCGGGTATGCCTGCTTCAACCTTTCCTACAAGGTCGGCACCTACATCGGCCGCTTTGGTATAAATTCCTCCACCCACACGGGCAAAGAGCGCTTGTGTCGAAGCACCCATACCGAAGGTTAACATGGTGGTCGTTACTAGACAGAGCTTATGTGTTGGTGTGAGTACGTCGGCTGGTATGGCCCAATTCAACAGCAGGTACCAGAAAGAGATATCGACTAGTCCCAGGCCTACTACAACGAGCCCCATTACTGCACCGCTTCGGAAAGCAATCCGTAGCCCGGCATTGAGTGATGTACGAGCTGCATGTGCGGTACGAGCCGAAGCCTGCGTTGCTGTTTTCATACCTAGAAATCCCGATAGTCCGGAGAAGAAACCACCCGTAAGGAAGGCTATCGGTACCCATCCGTTTTGCACATCGAAACCATAGGCCATAATAGAGAATAAAATAACCAACCCGAGAAAGACCCAGCCGACAATCTTATACTGTTGTTTCAGATAAGACATCGCACCTTTGCGCACTGCAGCAGCGATCTTAATCATTTGTGGAGTACCTTCGCTCTCTTTCATCATTTGCTTATGGAAATAGTAAGCAAAGCAGAGAGCTAACACAGAGGCTGAGGGAATCAGCCAGAAAAGCAAGCTGTCCATAGAATAAATTTTTATTAGGTTTACGAAGCCCTAAATGTATTGAATATAAACTGAATAGCAAAGAAAAGAGAAAGAAAAAATTAATAGATAAAGTGGATAAAGAAAAAACATGATACCGATGCCTCATAGAGCTGATACTGATCGACTGCTTTGAGGGATATCGGTTGATCGTCGGGCTATTCGTTTCGGATGGTTGGAACATCCGCCCCGGATCATCCGACCCTTTGCTTCTCATGGTTCGACTCTTTGTTCTGTACCAACGGTTCCTTTCTCTTTCCGTAGCCCCTTTCGTCTGTTTTTGCAACCTTGTTGCATGCCAACTGTTCTATCTTTGCATGCAGAAACTTTAAAATGAACGAAAAATGGGATGTAATTGTTGCAACCAAACGATAGACGATCACTCGAAAAAAGAGAAAGCACGTTTCCGGATTTATCTTCCGGCAAGCATTAGTTTAGTCATGATAATTGTTGGAGTGCTGTTGGGGCACCTAGGGCTGTTCGATACCAAAACCGTTGCCTTTGTTTGGTACCTGATCGCTTATCTTCCGGTAGGTTTTCCGGTTCTTAAAGAAGCGGTAGAGAGCACCATGCATCGTGATTTCTTCAATGAATTCACGCTGATGAGCATCGCTACCATCGGAGCCTTTTGCATTGGCGAATATCCCGAAGGAGTGGCAGTGATGCTGTTTTACTCCATTGGTGAGTTGTTTCAAGCAAGAGCGGTAGGGAAGGCGGAGCGAAACATTCGCGCATTGCTCGATGTGCGCCCCGAAACAGCAACCGTGTATCGAGACGGAATACCTGTTAAGACGCACCCGCGGCAGGTATGCGTAGGCGAAACCATTGAGGTCAAAGTAGGCGAACGAGTACCTCTCGACGGACACATGATTGATGAACAAGCTTTCTTTAATACGGCGGCACTGACAGGCGAAAGCGTGCCGAGAACGATTCGAAAGGGCGAAGAGGTGTGGGCAGGAATGATTGTTACCGACCGTGTGGTACGCATACAAGTCGATAAACCCTATGACCAGAGTGCACTATCGCGCATCCTTACACTGGTACAAGAGGCAACTGAACGCAAAGCACCGGTCGAACTTTTTATTCGCAAGTTTGCCCGTATCTATACGCCAATCGTTACCGGTTTGGCTGTGCTCATAGTACTTGTTCCCTTTGTTTGGTCACTGTTCGCTTTCGATTTTACATTTGTATGGAGCGATTGGTTTTATCGCAGTCTGGTTTTTCTGGTTATCTCTTGTCCCTGTGCGTTGGTTGTCAGCATTCCGTTGGGCTATTTTGGAGGTATTGGTGCTGCTTCGCGTGCAGGCATTCTCTTCAAAGGAAGCAACTATCTTGATGGTATTACGAAGATCAACACCGTTGTATTCGATAAAACGGGGACATTGACCAACGGAACCTTTGAGGTGCAGCAGGTGCAAGGTCTAAGCCGGGGCGATGAGCAGCAGCTGTTGCAGTGGATTGGTTCGGCCGAACAACAGAGCAATCATCCGATAGCGCGAGCCATTGCTCGCTATGTCGAAGCAGAAGGTGTAGCCTTGCTTCCGGTTACCCGTGCAACAGAAATAGCCGGGTTCGGACTGAGAGCTACTATTGCTGAGCGTGAGGTGCTGGTCGGCAATTTATTGTTGTTGGTACGCGAGGGTATCACTGTTCCGGAGCAGTTGCAAACCATCTCCGAAACCATTGTCGTGTGTGCCGTGGATGGTGACTACCGTGGGTATCTGTTAGTAAGTGATAGCCCCAAGACAGACGCTCTGCAAGCAATTGAAGACTTGCAATCATTAAATATTACTAATATACAGATCTTGTCAGGAGATAAACAGACCATCGTTACTACCTTAGCCAACCGGTTGGGAGTAGCACAAGCTTATGGCAATCTTTTGCCCGAAGACAAGGTGAAGCATATCGAGCTGTTAAAAGCCGATCCGAACAATCGAATAGCCTTCGTAGGCGATGGCATCAATGACGCTCCGGTATTGGCGTTGAGCCATATTGGCATTGCCATGGGTGGACTGGGTAGCGATGCTGCCATCGAAACCGCCGATATCGTTTTGCAAACCGACCAACCATCGCGGATTGCTACGGCCATACGTATCGGGCGGATGACTCGCCGGATTGTGTGGCAGAATATCGGACTGGCTTTTGCCGTTAAGTTTATTGTGCTGTTGCTTGGAGCCGGTGGTATCGCCACGTTGTGGGAAGCCGTCTTTGCCGATGTAGGCGTAGCGTTACTAGCCATTTTGAATGCCATACGCATTCAGCGCAAAGAGTTTTGAACGTTAAAAAGAGGGAGGAAGTATATGGAAGGAAATGAGTATCTACAGAAGTTAAGCCAACGAGACATTAAGCCAACTGCTCTGCGGCTGTTGATTCTCAAAGCAATGATGCAGTTTGAGCGGGCATTCTCCCTGCTCGATCTCGAGACCTATCTCGATACGGTAGACAAGTCGACCCTCTCGCGAACCATCACTCTGTTCTTGAAGCATCACCTGATTCACTCCATTGACGACGGATCGGGCTCTTTGAAATATGCCGTTTGCGGTAGTGAGTGCAACTGTGGCATTGGCGACCTGCATGTTCATTTTTACTGTACCTCTTGCCAGCGAACCTTTTGTTTGAAAGGGATCCACATTCCTCCGGTGACTCTGCCGCGGAACTTCACGCTCGAAAGCATTAACTACGTGATGAAAGGTTTGTGCGATCACTGCTCGAAAAACGGTTGAAAGCACGTCCGTTGAAGTTCTTCCCATCACCCTTTGCTCTTTGGGCATATATATCTACTACGAGAGTAAGTCACTAACCCGACAATAGCACCGAGTAGAAGGCCGAACGTTACGATAAAAGCCCAAACATTCGTAACGCGCGATTGTGCTGTGAGGGTATAATCGGCAGCGAGGTTGCGGTACGCATCTACTTTCCAAACCAAAGCACCATCCTGATAAAGAGTCGTATTGGCCGATAGGATCTCTCCCGGCAAGCTGAGATCGTATTGAATGAATGTATCGAACAAGTCGATGGACTGGCTCCTCTCTTCTAATTGCTGCTCAAACTCTTTCGCATACCGGCTTTTCACGTTCGAAAAGTGCAATGTGTGGAAGTGGGTATCTAAGAGGTCGCATACGATAGTTGGAGAAAAATCGGGCAGATCTTCCCTTCCCGGCTGATTGGTTAGGAATAACGAATCTTTGCATGCAGCCAGGCGACGCAGATACCGTTTGTCCTCCGAGAGGGAATCAAAGTGCTGTACGATATCAAAGCTAATTTCGTACATCGAGTGAGCGTACCATTGCAAGAAGTTCTTTTCAAGATCGTCGAGTACACTTTTTAGTTCGATGCCGTTCATTCCTTGGTAGTCCTTCATGTCTCCCTGTAGCCAAAGAGCTTGCTGTGGTTCGGTTAGGTAACGAGAGAGGGGTATCGGCCCTTTGTCTGTTATCTCCGGATATACGGCTGTAAAGGTATAATAGGTATAGAACCAACGGAACTGTTTCTTCAACGTCTCTTTGGGGGCTGCCAGCGGGCGCATTACTTCGCGTACGGGTGGCACGGGTGTTTCGTCTTCGAACGAATAGTGGCGATAGGCTTTTACGTTGAGGTTGCGCTTCTCACCAAAGAAGTCGTATGCTATACACGAGTCGAAGCGGGTTACCTGCCAGTCGTTGTTCAACACAAACAAGAATGGATTGTGTGCCGTATTGCCCGCCATAAAAGCCGAATCGCCCAGCGCATAAATTGTTTTCCCGATCATGCCGTCGGGGGCGACATGCGTTACCGATCGATAATACGAAGAGACACAAGAGGTAGCCGTCAAGGCTACACTACCGAGTACGAAGAGTAATTGTTTTGCTTTCATAATCAACATCTATTTAAGTTTGCACTTCATTTCGTTTGCCCGCCTGATAAGAATCTCTCTTCTGGCAGCCTGCTCCTGTTGCTGGGTTTGCCACCTTGCCAGTAATAAGGTTTTCTTTTGCGAAAAACTCATCTCTTCGGGAAGATGGATAACAGCTTTGGACGGCATGGCTATTCTCGTATCGCGAGCCGGCAGAGGTGTAACCATCGATTGGCTGACCAACAGGCACAGCAGCAAGGTGGCTGCCACTCCCGATATGCCACTGATGATTGCCACGTATGGACTCGCTCTTCTCTTAACAGGCAAAGAAGATATCCTGTGTATAATCTCTTCAGTCAGTATGTCCGGTTCCCGTAGAATCGGTAATTTCCCTTTCAACTCTTCGATGAGTTGGGCATAGCGTTCATCTTCTCGTTTCATAAGTCAGGATCTATTTCGTTCAACTTCTTTTTAATACTTTTTCGAGCCAGATAGAGGTTACTTTTGATCTTGGCAGCCGATAAGCCGGTGATTGCGCTGATCTCTTGCGGTTCCAGCCCCTCGATGTCTTGCAGTACAAATACGAGTTTCTGCTTTGGAGTAAGTTCATCGGTAAACCGGATGATTAGCTCTTTCAGCTCCTTGTTTGCCACTTCCTCTTCAATCGTATGGCTCGAAATTAAATCTGCATCCGATGCGGTGATACTGTTTTTACTCTGGTTAGGCTCGTGTTGAAGTACTCGCAATCGGTCGTAACAGGTGTTTGCTGTAATCTTATAGAGCCAGGTCGAAAAGCGAAATTTAGGATGATACCGATACAGTGAAAGCCATACTTTGATAAAGGTTTCTTGTGTCATGTCTTTGGCTTCCTCTTCATTGCACAACAATCTGAATGCCAATCGAAATACAAGCGGCTGATATTCAGTGACAAGTATGGAGAAGGCTTCGGCATCGTGCCGTAAGCTTCTGTCAATGAGCATTTGTATTTGATCGTTAGTCATAAGGTAGTATCCATTTACTATATGATACGTGATGGAGAACGATTGGTCGAATAAAAAACAAAAAAAACGGGTGAAAGCATTGCCTTCACCCGTAAAACTCATTCGATTAGTCTACTATCCTCACTGCTGTTCCGCAAGCGGTAACCATCAGCATGCTGCCGTTGCCACCTACGGTTTCGTAATCAAGGTCAACACCGATTACTGCGTTGGCGCCCATGGCACTGGCTTGTTGTTGCATTTCGAGCAAAGCAGTTTCTTTTGCTTCGCGAAGCACCTCTTCGTATGAACCCGAGCGCCCGCCTACAATGTCGCGGATGCTGGCAAAAAGGTCACGGAATACATTGGCACCAATAATGGTCTCGCCCGAAACAATACCGTAATAGGTAATTATTTGTTTTCCTTCAATAGTGGGAGTGGTAGTTACTAACATAGTTTTCTGTTTAAAAAGTTATTTGCTGTTCTATTAGACGCAAGATACTATGGAAAAGTTGCA
>POVV01000462.1_pt1 | contig 26052 bp, 20 predicted proteins | sample 1560271 | NCBI WGS metagenome assembly POVV01 (sample SAMN08337232, study PRJNA429181) | Bioreactor metagenome, whole genome shotgun sequencing project. | biome: cows' rumen and soil; feature: anaerobic; isolation source: anaerobic chemostat enrichment culture, galacturonate as sole carbon... | reverse complement strand
TTGACGACAGCAGCCTGGAAGTCTCGGCCTGCAATCAATATTCTGTCGAAGACAGGTTAAGCAGGTTTATTTATATTGGTGATTATCACAATATTGTTGCAAGGTATGTAGCCGGCGCTAAAATTGAGCGGCCGCAATTTTAGTAACACCGTATTTCACATCTGTTTTTACGCTGGCTGCTGTAACCGGCTGTTTCAAGTGAAGAAATGTCCAGATCGTGCGCATGCAGTATAAGTTATCAAGCTGACGATAAGTTCCATATTGACTTGTACCTGCTTATCAAGATGCAGATGCGAAAATATATTTGATGAAAATTCCTAAACTCATTTTCCGTTAACTTACTGAATGTGAGTTAAACCTTGTAATTTAGGGCAAAAAGACGCTATTTTTGCATTTTTGCAATAATTTTTTTAATTTTAAAAAAGACTACTTTGATGCAGGTTTAAAGATTGTCCAGGTGTCATAGTTTTGCATTTTTGCAAAACTATGACACCTGGATTTGTTGTTATCAAGCGCAAAAACCTTATTATATATAGTAATTTTGTAAAAAGAATGAATTGGCACACTAATTGCATTAATAAGTAGTAAGTGTGCGCGCTATATGTCCGGACGCGGACTTAAAAAAAAGGAGAGTGGCTAAAATGGGAGCTAACATCAAAAAGATCGTCACACAAAAGGAAACCATCTATTACGATGGCTTTAAGGGAGTGGAAAAGCCGATAACCCGGGTCGTCGTTGCTGCTGTTATTGACAATCCTTGCGCAGGTAAATATGTGGAGGATCTCTCTGAGCTTATCGCTATTGGCGAAGAGCTGGGTGGCAAGCTGGCGAAAATTGGCCTTGAGACATTACCTGGTGCAGTGGAGAACTATGCTAAGGGAGCCATTATTGGCACCAATGGTGAGTTGGAGCATGGCGGTGCCGTTCTTCATCCCAAGCTAGGCTATACCATGCGCAAGATTATTGACTTACCTTGCAGTGCCCTGATTTCCTGCAACAAAAAGGTTGCAGGCCCTGGTGCTACCATTGATATTCCGCTAATGTTCCGTGATGAGGCTGCCATCCGCAGTCATTATGACACCATTCCGAACTTTGGTATTCCAGGTGCTCCAAAAGCCGATGAGATGGTTGTTTTGATTGCCATGACTGATGGCGGCCGTCCTCATCCTCGTTTGGGCGGACTGACCCTGGAAGAATATGAGAAGAGAAAAGCTGAAGCTGCTAAAAAGTAATAAGCGCAATAGTCAAACCTGGCAGGAGAGTCTAGACATACGGGAATGACTGCAGTTGCAGGCTCTCCTTCCAATAGTCATCACATAGCTAAAGAGATAACAAAAGCACACGGATAACCTGTGCGTGAATAATTCAGAAAAAGAGGGATCGCTTTATGGCCAAAATTTTACTGAAAAATATAGGCTGCCTGTATTCCGGAGATATTAATGAGCCTGTTATTAAAGCAGACTCCATTTTGATCGAGGATGGCAAGATCATAGAGGTCGGCAATAATCTTGCATCCAGCGACGCCAAGGTGGTTGATGTAAAAGGCACCACCGTTATGCCTGGCCTGCTTGACAGTCATACCCATCCGGTTATTGGTGAGTGGACTCCCAGGCAGAATGCCATGAGTTGGATTGATCCGTATGTACGCTCCGGCGTAACAGGCCTGATCAGTGTCGGTGAGACTCATATTCCCGGAAAACCGAAAAATGCCGAGGGTATGCGTGCACTGGCTACTGTTGCCAAACAAACCTTTGACAATGTTCGTCCCGCCAAGATGAAACTATATGGCGGCGCTTATATAATGCATAAAGACGCTGCGGAAGCGGATTTTAAGAAATTTGTCGACATGGGCTGCAAATGCACCGGTGAGATTGGCCTGGGCAGTGCAATTACAGTCGAAACAGCAGGCCCGATGATGAAGTGGGCCAAAGATGCCGGTTTGAAGGTCACCATACACCGTGGTGCATCCTATCTGCATGGCTCCAACACCATCGACCCCGAAACTATCATTGGGCTGCAACCTGATGTCATATGCCATGTTTCGCTGGGGAGAGTTCCGGCAGATGAGATCCACCGCTATTTTGATGAGACAAAATCCCATATTGAGATTACCCGTCCGCAACTGGGCAGCCTTGATGCAAATGCTGAGGTCATCCATTATGCCAAGAAGAAAAACGCACTGTACCGCGTAGTGTTTGGCAACGACTGCCCGTCCGGATTCGGCGTCTTCCCGCACGGTATTTGGGAGTTGGTTCTGTTTGCCTCGGTCTTCTGTGATGTAAGTGTCGGTGAAGCCATTGCCATGGCCTCAGGCAATACCGCACAGGCGTTTAATTTACAGAATACCGGTATTGTCAAGGCCGGAAACTGGGCAGACCTTGTAATTTGTGATGCGCCTGCCGGTTCTGCGCTTAAGGATGCAACGGCTGCCATTTCGGACGGCACCCTTCCGGGTATCAGCATGGTCATGATTGATGGTGAGATCGTAGCACAAGGTGCTGGCGTCAACACCGCTCCAGCCAAAAACCAAGTTTGCTAAGAACGGATTGTGTACCGTATCTCAGAAATAAAATGGGAGCTGAAACAGTATGAAAAAAATATATATTAAAAATTTAGGAACCATTGCAAGCGGCGATGTGAATAACCCGATTCTGGATGCAGAGGTTATTTACGCAGAAAACGGCGTAATCCAGTATGTAGGTGCTGCGAAAGCAGACCTTGAAGCTGCAGCCACGACTGTTGTTGATGCCAAGGGGCTGGATGTTGGCCCGGCCTTGATTGACGCCCATGCACATCCGCCGATGAACGACTATCTGGTCGAGTTTAAGGCTACAGACTTTGCTACTAATTTTATGGCCGGCGGCACCGGCAGTATGATTTCTGTCGGCAGCAGTATGCCTGGTATGCCCTATACCGTAGCTGGCGTAAAGGCAGTCGCTGTTGCCGGAAAACAGATTTGGGACACTTACCGCCCGTTAGGCTCCAAGGTATATGGCGGTGCGTTGATGCTGGTTGACGGTCTTAAGGACAGCGACTTTGCGGAGATGGCGGCCGAAGGCATCAAGGTTGTAGGCGAGGTCGGCAAGAGCCCTGTGCAGGATGTTGCTAAAGCGGCCGAACTGACCAAGATGGCGCGCAAGCACGGTATGGTGGTTACAGCCCACTCCGGCGGCCCGGTAAAAGCTTGCTGCGCGAGCTACAATGCCGATGATTTACTGAAAATAAACCCTAATGTCATTTGCTCGTTAAACGGCGGCCCCACACCCATGAGTGATGCCGATATCGAAAAGGTACTCAAGGAAGGCGATTTCTATTACGATATGCTGGCCCATGGCAATGTGCGTATTCTGCGCAATGTCTACAAGCTGGCTAAATCACTCAATAAGGTTGATAAGTTAATGTTTGGCACCAATGTGCCCTCCATGTCCGGTTACTCGCCGTTAGGCCTGTGGCTGAGCATAGCCGCCTTAAGCAATACTTATCAGGATGTTCATCCTGCCACCTTCATTGCCATGGCGAGCGGCAATGTGGCGGACTGCTATGGTTTGGACCACGGCAAAATCGCAAAAGGCTACAAACTTGACATAATTTTCCTGGATGGCTTCGGCTATGATACTTGCCCGTTTAAGACGCTGCAGTCCGGTAATATGTGCAGCACAAGCTTTGTCATTCTTGACGGCGAACTGCGGATGCCGCATTGCAAGAACGTGCCCGGCGCTTCCAGAAAGCCTGAGTTCATCACCAAATAAGTAAACTGCTGTATTCCCCTGCATGCTGCAATGCCGGAATTTCCCTGGAGGTTCCGGCATTGCACGGGGTGGGGGGGTACAACAAGATAAGCAATAGAAAATGTGCCTTAATTAGGGGGAGTAGAATTATGGAACTCGGATTTATCGGATTAGGTGCAATGGGCTCTAAAATGCTTGCAAATGTTATTAAGGCTGGTCACAGTGTTACAGTATTTGATATTGGACAGGCGGCGGTAGATGCGGCAGTGGCACTTGGCGCCAAGAAAGCAGCCAATGCGGCAGAGACTGCGCGAGGCAAGGAAATTGTATTATTGTCGTTGCCGAACTCGGCTATTGTAGAGTCAACAGTCCTGGGGCCCGGCGGTATTCTGGAGGGTGCCGAACAGGGTCTTTTGATTGTAGATTTGAGCAGTATTACACCGCAGTCTATTCAAAAAATTGCAGGCATAGCTAAAGCAAAGGGCGTAAGCATCATTGATGCGCCGGTCAGCGGTGGTACTGCAGGGGCACAAATGGGTACTCTGAGCATCATGGTTGGCGGCGAACAAGCAGATTTCGAACGTGCTCTCCCTGTTTTACAGTCAATTGGCAGCAAGATCGATCATGTGGGCGCAATCGGTGCAGGCGACACCGTCAAGCTTGTTAACAACCTGTTGCTTGGAGTGAATATGGTGGCAGTTTCCGAGGCACTATGTCTGGGGGTCAAGGCAGGCATTAAGCCGGAGGTACTTTATCAGATTATCAGCAACAGTTCAGGCAACTCTTATGCATTGACGGCAAAGTATAAGAAGTTTATTGCTGCAGGCAACTTTGAACCAGGCTTTATGATCGATTTGCAATATAAGGATCTCCAGTTGGCAGTCGATACTGCCAAGGGATTAAAAGTACCGTTGGTTTTGGGCAATATCGCGCAGCAGGCCTATGAGATAGCACGTGCCAGCGGGTTGGGTGCCGAAGATATCTCAGCTGTGATTAAGCTGGGTGAAGCCTTGTGCGACATCAAGGTTCGCGAGGAGGCCCAGTAATGAATGTCATAGAAAAAATCCTTGCCAAAAAGGCCGGTCTTGATCATGTCAAGCCAGGGCAGGAAATCACCGTCAAGGTGGATTTGGTCATGGCCCATGATGTGACCGCGCCCATTGCCATTGAACAGTTTCGGAAGATTGGTGTTTCCCGGGTATATGATCCCGAGAAGGTGGTATTATTCATTGATCATAATATACCGTCCTCTACCGTTGAGTCCCGCCAGCAGCACCGGACGATGCAGGCGTTTCATGAGGACTTTGGTGTTCAGTTCTACAAGCGGTCGGACGGCGTCCTGCACCAAGTGGCGTATGAGGAGGGGCTGTATGGCGCAGGCGATATCATTGTCGGCGCAGATTCCCACACCTGTACTGCAGGTGCACATGGCGCGGTGGCAATTCCGCTCGGTTCCACTGAGGCGGCTGCTGTTATGGCACTTGGCGAGCTTGATCTGGAGGTGCCGGAGACGCATATCATCCGCATCAACGGCAAGCTTAACCCCTTTGTCTATGGTAAAGATATCGTCTTACATATAATAGGAAGGTTTACAACTAACGGCTTTACTGACTGTGCGGTGATTGTCACCGGCGATGCCATTGTTTCGCTGCCGTCGGAGGAAAAGATGACAATTGCTAACATGATGATTGAGTGCGGTGCCATGATTGGCTACATCGACCAAGGCAATGGCGATCCGGGGCCTGGTGCGGCAGAGTACGATATTGATGCCGCAGAGATTGTTCCGGTTGCGGCCTGCCCCTCTTCGCCAGGCAATGTCAAGCCACTCAGTCAACTGGTTGGCACACGGATTACCCAGGCTGTGCTGGCAAGTTGTACCAATGGCCGTTATTCGGATATGGAGATTGCGGCGTCTGTTCTGCAAGGCCGCAAGATTGCCTCCCATGTTAACTTGGTGGTTGTTCCTGCATCCCGCAGAATCCTTGAGCAGATGGAGGAAAACGGTCTGGTGAAGGTGTTCCGTGATGTGGGGGCTATTGTCATGAATCCGGGCTGCGGCCCTTGCTTCGGTTCACATCAGGGGCTGCTGACCAAGGACGATGTGGCTGTATCTTCTACCAACCGCAACTTCCCGGGACGTATGGGTGACAAGGCCGCGCAAGTGTACCTGGCATCGCCGCGCGTGGTTGCTGAGAGCGCTGTGGCCGGATACCTTGTGCTGCCCGGTACCATAACAAAGGAGGTGTAACTATGGACGGAACAGGCAGAGCTTTTTTTCTTGGAGACAATGTGGATACAGATCAGATATTGCCTGGTTACGCCATGTCGCTGCCGCCGGAGCGCCTCGGAGAGGCGGCCTTGGGCGGCAGTGCAATCCCCGATTTTGCCAAGATTGCCGCTCACGGTGATATTCTTGTCGCCGGTGACAATTTTGGCTGCGGCTCATCGCGCGAACAGGCACCTGTGGCGTTAAAAGCCTGCGGTATACGTGCGGTTGTTGCCAAATCCTTTGCGCGCATTTTCCGCCGGAATGCCATAAATATTGGGCTGCCGGTTATTACTTGTGATTGCATTGACCAGATTACGGCTGAGGCAAAAGACAATGATGTTTTCGAAATTAACATTCAGGCTGCAACACTTACGAATATGACCCGGAAAACCGGCTATGTGCTTAAACCGCTGGCGACATCAAGCTTGCAAACACTTCATGCCGGGGGGCTGATTAATCGTGTGCGCGAAAAGCTGTCAGAGCGCGGCGAGCAGTTGCAGCATACTGCACCACAACTAACGGGAGGGAATAGGTAAATGGATCAAAGAGCAATTCGTACAGTCATTATGCGTGGCGGCACCAGTAAGGCCATGTTTCTTCGTGAGGAGGATCTGCCGCAGGATAAGGCCAAGAGGGATCAGATTATTCTAAAGGTATTCGGCAGTCCTGATGTCCGCCAGATTGACGGGCTTGGCGGCGCGGACCCATTAACAAGCAAGCTTGCTATTATCGCAAAGTCAGACAAGCCTAATGTCGATGTAGAGTATACCTTTGGCCAGGTGTCCTATGTTGCACCCCTCATTGATTATTCCGGCAACTGCGGCAACATCTCGTCCGCCGTAGGACCCTATGCCGTTGATGAAGGCTTAGTACCGATTGAGGAGCCGGTAACTACTGTACGGATTCTAAATACCAATACCGGAAAAATGTTGTATGAGAAGGTACAGGTCGAGGGCGGTAAGGCCAAGGTCAAGGGCGATTATGTTATTGCCGGTGTTCCCGGATCAGGTGCAGAAGTAGTCGTTGACTTTTCTGACACAGCAGGTTCGGCAACCGGTAAGCTCTTGCCAACAGGCAATGTGCTTGATGAAATCGAAGTCGCTGGTTACGGCAAAATCCAGGCATCACTGGTGGATGCCGCCAACCCGGTGGTGTTTGTGCGTGCGTCTGACCTCGGTATGGCCGGTATTGAAACACCCAAGCAAATTGACGAGAATGGCAAGCTGCTGGCAGCACTGGAGGAGATTCGCGGCAAGGCTGCTGTTATGATGGGCCTGTGCGGCAAGTGGGAAGATGCTGTCAAAGAAATTCCCGCTTTTCCGATGGTGGCTTATGTGGCACCTGCTCAAGGCTACAATGATTTCACAACAGGCAAGGCTATCGCCGAAAGTGATGTGGATTTTGTTTCGCGCCTCTTATTTATGCAGGTGACGCACAAGACCTATGCCGGTACTGCCACAACCTGCACAGGAGCGGCTGCCCGTATTGAGGGTACCGTTGTGCACCAGGCAATGATGGCGAAAGACCGCGGTAAAGACATTGCGGTGCGCATCGGGCATCCGGCCGGTGTCATTGCCCTGAATGTCGCAGCCGAACAAAGAAATGGCGATTGGACGCTGACGCGCGCTGAGGTTAACCGTACCGCCAGGCGCATTATGGAAGGAACCTGTTATTACATAGACTCAGAATGATGCTGGGTTCGAATTCATAGTAATCAAAAGCCATAAAGGCGGAATGGAGACAGACAATGAAACAAAGAAAAGTACTCAGAGAGCTTCTGCGTGATAAAGCCATCCTTGTCGCGCCTGGTGCGCATGACGCATTGACTGCGCGTGTTGTGGAAAAGTGCGGGTTTTCAGCAGTGTATATGACCGGATATGGGCAGGCGGCAAGTGCGCTGGGCAAGCCTGATATCGGCCTGCTTTCGATGACAGAAATGCTTGACCGCGCCCGCAAGATGGTAAGCGCCGTAAATATTCCGGTGATTGCAGATGCCGACACCGGCTTTGGCAATGCCGTTGGCCTGATGCGCACGGTAGAAGAGTATGAGGCTGCCGGTGTGGCGGCTATTCAGCTTGAGGATCAGGTCGCGCCCAAGCGCTGCGGGCATATGTCCGGACGGAAAGTTGTCTCACTGGAGCAAATGGTAGGTAAAATAAAGGCTGCTATTGCCGCGCGCAAGGATGCGGATATGTGCATCATCGCCCGCACTGATGCCCGCACCGTACATGGCATTGATGAGGCGCTGCGCCGTGCAAAGGCATATGAGGCAGCAGGTGCCGACATCATCTTCGTGGAGTCTGTAGAGTCTGTAGAAGAAATGCGTCTGGTCAACAGCACAATAAAAATACCGTCACTGGCTAACATGGTCGAGGGTGGCCGCACACCGCTGATTCCCAATAAGGAATTGCAGGAAGTGGGTTACCGTCTGGTGATTTATCCGACGGCTTCTACCTATGTCACAGCTAAAGCCATGTTCCAGCTTATGCAGCAGCTGAAAGCTGATGGAACTACAGCTACAAGCATGGACAATATGATCGTATTTTCAGAGTTTAACCAGCTGGTCGGCCTGCAGGATTTTGGGAAGATTGAGGATCAGTTTGTTTGCGAATAAAAAATAAATACCCGCGGGAAAGGGGTTAGTAAGTTGCCGACGTTGAAGAAAAGGCTGGAAGTTTTGCAACCTGTTACCATGGGACAAATGATTGGCCTGGCAAAGGAGTTTGCCGTTTCTGTTGTCGATGTTGTATTGGCCGAAGCAGAGCTGCAGACAGGGAAATCGCAAGAAGAGATTCTTGCGGATGTTATGGAGCAGTACCGCCATAATTTGCAGGCCATTGAAATCGGGCTAAAGGACGGCGAAAGTATCCTGCTTGGTACGGTTGCGTCGCAGCTGGGAAAAATCGAGGGTCCCAAGTGCTTTGACGATAAGTTCCTTGATGATGTTTTGCTGTATACACAGGCTGCACAGGTGGGCAATCACTGTATTGGCCTCAGACCTTGCGCCGGAACCGGGGATTCCTGTCCTTATACAGGCTATATCATGGCCATGATGCGTGCCGGTTACAGTGAGCGAGAAGTCGCAGAGATTGCTGCCCTGTTTTTAAAAATCGGCGGACTGTTCCGTGCCGGCAAAGTGACGACAGGCTGCAATATGGAGGGTTTTGGTGCTGGTGCACCCTGTATAGCAGCCGGTACGGTCGCATTGATGAAAGGAACACCTGAGCAGATGGAAAAAGCCATGGTATTGGCACTATCTCCCACCATCGGTGTTCCGTGCACACCGCGCGTGCTGGTCCCGGCTCTGTGTACAACACACATTGCCGGTGCTGTTATGATCGGTATGTACTCCGCCAAGCTGCTCTTGCGGGTAGACATTGATGTTAATGTGCCGATTGATGTGATGTTTGCCATGGCCAGCCAGGTTCACGTCCAGTCAGGCAAGCATTTGGTGCCGACTGTGGTGGACTTTATGGAGCCGTTTTTTAAACGCAAGCCCCAGGTAGAGGATTTGGTGGAACAGCATGTCAAGGATGCCGAGCAGGCCAAAATTGAGCAAACACTGAAAAATGCCGATGCCATATCGCAAAATTTTGCCAAGCAAACTTTGCCAATTACCAATACCTTGGGTGAGGCTGTTGTCGGCGGCAGCAGCCAGGCTGTCGGTTCGCCGACTAATGCAGCGCGTATTGCACATGAACTGGCTCAGGGGACAATCCGAAAAATAACGGTGGAATTGTATCCGGAACTGTTTGCCCGCCGGGCCATCAACATTCCCGGGGTATTGATGGGTGCTGCCTTTGGCAGCTCGACCGCAGATTACGAGATGTACAATGTGGCCGTTCAAAAGGTTCGCGAAGCAGGCATTGAAGTAAACATCGTTGAGGGTACGGAAGCTTACATCCAAAAGATTACCATTGAGACAGATCAAATGACCTGTTGGGTTGACACCTTAAATCGCGGTGGCGGCAGGGTTCATTTGCGCGATGCTTCGCCTTCGTTGGAGCAGGCAGCAGAAGCGGCCAAGCGGTTGGGCATTGTCTTAGCCTAACATAGCAATAACATTAAAGCTTGTAGTAATAATTACTACAAGCTTTATGTTATTATTTATTCCTAATAGTGGAACAACCTTGTATATCTATACATACGTAGATTTATTATGTTAAAATAGCCCTATGGGATTACTTGATTCTAGTGAAGTTTTGGTAATATCCTGCAATCTATGTAAAGTACTGTTCGCGCATTGCCGGACCGGGGTTTACATAGATTGGATAACTTAAGGGAGGACTGTTAATGTACGACGAGCAAACCAAAATCTTACTCGAAGCGTTGCCGATGATTGCAAAAATTACTGGGGGATATGCGACCTTAACAGACTCCAACGGAGTCATGATCACCAATTATGATTACAAGGGAGAAGAACTTTCCCAATTTAAGAACCAGGTGTATGAGATGGCCACCCGCTGCATCAAGGAGAAGCGGCCGCTGATTGGACCGGCGCGCTATGACCAGAACTGTATGGCCTGGGCAGTTCCTATTAATAACTATGTCCTGGTCAGTACAGATACGCAGCGCATTCGCAACGAGGAAAATTTAAAAGAAGCCATGAAGAAAGCATTGCCGGGTATAGCAAGGATTGCGGGCGGTTATGCAACCATGTGTGACAAAATGGGTCAGCGGATTATCAGCTTTGACTCCAATGGGCAACAGGTTGAAGTAGCAGGCGACTTTGAGCAGGCCAGGCGATCCATCACATCCAAGGAACCCATTGTCACCATGTCCACCCATGCTGAGGGCGTCTATGTCGCATATATCCCGATTACCAGTGACTGCTGTCTAATCCTGAACAATGCCACTACCTCTAAGAAAAGTATAAAGCTGATGCAGGAGGTCAAACGCCTGCAGAATACTAAGTATAATATCTGTGATATCATCGGTGAAAGTCAGGCAATTAAACGCACCTTGTCGGAGACTGTGCGAATTGCCCGCAGCAATTCGACAGTTTTGCTTGTCGGTGAAACTGGAACCGGCAAGGAAATGTTCGCACAGGCCATTCACAATGCCAGCCATTCAGGCGGGCCGTTTGTGGCCATAAACTGTGGTGCGCTGCCAGATTCTCTGATTGAAAGCCATCTGTTCGGTTATGAGGAAGGTGCATTTACCGGGGCAAAAAAAGGTGGAATGCTAGGTTCGTTCGAGCAGGCCGATGGTGGTACAATCTTTCTTGATGAAATTAATGAACTGGATTTTAACTTGCAGAGTAAGCTGCTGCGTGTGCTGCAGGAAAAGGAAGTTACCCGCATCGGTGGCAGCAAGCCTATTCGTGTGAATACGCGTGTCATAAGCGCGACAAATAAAAATTTGCGGGAACTGGTCAAGGAGAAGAAGTTCCGTGAAGATTTGTACTATCGGCTGGATGTGATCCGAATTACCATCCCGCCTCTGCGCGAGCGAGAGGGAGATGTACCTCGGCTTGCAGAGTATTTTTTAAATAAATACAACACGAATCTTGGCAGAGTAATCAAGCAGATTAGTAACGAGGCGATGGATGCCCTGCAAAAGTACAATTGGCCAGGTAACGTCCGCGAACTGGAAAATACTATAGAATTTGCGGTGAATGTTGCAGAGTATACGGAAATGGAGATTCTACTGCATCATCTGCCGCAGCATATCATATTGCATAACCAGAAAATCAAGGAAGTCAGCAAGGCCAGCCTTTATGAAAATGGTCGCACATTGGATGATTATGTTATGGAGTATGAAAAAGAAATCATAAAAATTGCATTGGAAAATGCAAAATACAAATCCAGTTTGGCCGCAAAGCGTTTGGGGGTTAGCGTGAGTACACTGTGGCGCAAAATGCAGAAATATGGAATTGATGTCTAATAAGGCGCTTCTAAAGCCCCTGGGCAGAATCCAGAGGCTTTGGAAGCGATTTTAAGTGTAAAAAGACATTATTTTTGCACTTTTGCAAAAATTTTTTTAATTTTAAAAAAACCAACTTTGATGCATGTTTAAAGAAGGTCCAGGCATTATATCTTTTCATTTTTGCAAAGTTATGATGCCTGGATTTGTTATTAGCAGATGAAAAAGTGCTAAATATGTAATAAGTTTGTGAAAAAACTGAATTGGCACGCTAATTGCATTAATAATTAGCAGGCGTGTACGCTATATGTCCGGACGCGGACTTAAAAGAGAGAGCGAATGAAAGAAAATCAATATTAAAAAGATTGTCCTAGGAGACAATGCCCGGGTGATAATGTTTTTGTTTTTAGCGGCCGGGGGCTAAGGGAGGAATAGAGTGATATGCAGAAAAAGACAAAAGAAATTATTATTGCTGACCAAGAGCGTGTGCGGGCTTACGAAAAAGTTTTTAAGGTGCCCATGCCTCAGGTGACTAAAGATGGAGATGTAACCGGCCTTCCTGACCCATATCCGCGTGTGGTAGCCGGAGTAGAGCGCAGCGGTTATCGTATTTGGGAACTGGCGCAAAAAGCGGAGCAGACAGGTATTCCGGTAATGAATCCCATTCTTGGCCGTAATTCGGCAGAGGAAACCTATAAAGAATCGCTTGACATGTACAAAATGGCCGAACAATTTAACGAGACTATTTTCCAATTTGTTCATTCCGAGGCTACGCGTCACATCGATCCGCTTAACGGGGCTGAGCTGATTGAGCAGTCACGCGGCAAAGGCGGAATTACGCCTGCCGGGGAACGGGAATTGGTCCAGTTGGGCGGAGGCAGCAAACATCCTATGAGGATTAATGCTACTGGCGATACACCGCACTTATCCATTATTAATGCACTGATTGCCGGCTTTGACGGTACCGATATCGGCCCTGTCATTCACGTCCATTTCGGCGGACGCGGCATTCATGATTATAAAACCAAGGTGCTTAACGGCTACCGGGCACTGCAAATTTGTGCAGAAAATAAAATATTTGTCCAGACTGATTCTCATAAGCATTTAAATAATATCGGCGGAACAGATGGCATGGCGCTGGCTATGTGCCTGCTGGCAGAAGGTTTGGCTGTTTTGGCTGGTTTGCCTAAAGAGCTGAGCGGTCTGCAGATGAATGTCGCCGGTATTAACCTGCTGGCCGATCTGGCAGCCATGCGGGCTTTTAAAGAGACGATGTGGAGCGATTCCTTGATTGTAGTACCGGAAACCTTCCAAAATCCGCCGGCCGATCTTATCGTAGAGCAGGCACATTTTGCCCGTATGGCTATTAGTGCGCGGTTAGGCAAAGCCAACTTCTACCGTCCCAAGGCAGCCGAGTCTGTTGGCATACCGACAGGTGCTTCTATGGCCAAGGCCATGTGGGCTTCCTATAATGTATTTGCCAATACGGCAGATATAGATATACAGAATGCTGCTATTGATGCACGCAAAGAAGAAATTATTGCCGAGGCCATGGCGGTGCTGTCTGCCGTATTAGGGCGGGATGGAATGCTGGCACCTCAGGATATTACCCCGAACTTCTGGCGCAGTTATGGTGATGCAGAACTGATTGATCTGATTGTTTCGGCAGGTAAAAACGGCATCATGGATTCACCGCGGGCCGGCGGCTGGGACCTTAAACGCGGCGTGCGTACACACCGGGATAAAGACGGTATCCGCCGGTATGTTCCGGGCTATGGCCCAACCAGCATTGACGAACAGTATCTTACTTTTACAAGTGAGCCGGTACAGGTCGAAAAGCCGGTAGAAATCAGCAAGAAGACCAAGGTTGTACTGGCAACAGTGGGGGCTGATGCCCATGTGGTGGGCATAAATACCATTCGTGAAGCATTTGAAAAGGATGGGTATGAAGTTATTTACCTCAGAGGTATGAACTTGCCGGAAACAGTGGCAGAGGTTGCCGCAGAAGCCAAAGCTCAGGTTGTTGGTGTGACAAACCTGCTCGGTTTGGGAACCGCGCTGTACCCACGGGTGAGTGCCAGAATGGAAGAGCTTGGAATAAGAGCGGAGACTGCCTTAATTTCCGGTGGACGCATTGCCGAAAAAGAGGAAGAGCATGCGGCGGTAAACCAAAAAATTGAGCAGGAAGGTACCGGTTTTCTGGGAGTGGATGCCCATTTTGGCCCAGGGACAGAACCGGCAGATGTGGTTCAATGGGTGTATGAACATGCAGAGCAGGCAACTGGCAAGAGCGAGTAAGATTGGCGGGGGCATGAGTATAGTGAGCGAAAAGTTGATTGATACAATCTTGTTGGATGTCGGCAGCACTTTTACTAAAGCGACCGCAATTGACAGTATAGATGGTGAATTAATATGGCTGGCCAGAGCGCAGGCACCTACCACTGTAACGGATATTAATCAGGGCTTGGGTTCGGCCTTGCAGGGACTGGCTGCAGCGTGCAAGGTTAACAGCATCACGGCCCGCAATATCCAGGCGTCAAGCAGTGCTGCCGGTGGTTTGCGGATGGTAGCTATGGGCTATATGCCGCGTGTGACGGCTAAAGCGGCCAAAGAAGTAGCCATGAATGCCGGAGCCAGAGTGCTGGAGGTCATGTCTTTTGAAGATAAACCGGAAAACAAGCTGGAAATGTTATGTGAGATTCAGCCGGACATTATCCTGTTAGCCGGTGGTACAGACGGGGGCAATCAGGCATCACTTACAGAAGATGCGCAGTTGATTGTAGACAGCAAGGTGAAAGCAGTGGTTGTTCTTGCCGGAAATGTCAGCATACAGCCGCAAGCCGAAGCCCTCCTTCAACAAGCAGGCATTCAAACCATCCGTGTTCCCAATGTTATGCCGACCATTCACAGCTTAAATGTCAAGCCTGCACGCGAAGCCATTCATGAACAGTTTATTCATCAGATTACCGAGGCCAAAGGGCTAGGCAAGTTACTTGACCGTTTAACAGTTAATAAGGTTATTCCTACGCCGGGAGCGGTACTTTTAGCCACAGAGCTGTTGGCTAAAGGCACGCGTGAGGAGAAGGGACTGGGTAATCTGGCTGTTGTTGATCTTGGTGGAGCAACAACCGATATTCATTCGGTTCTGCCGTATATGGAAGAATTGTCAATAGAAGAAAAGGGCTTGGTAGTAACCAATGAAAAGCAATTGTCGTATCGCACTGTGGAAGGTAACTTAGGGTTACGGGTAAGTGCACGCGGCATCATTGAGGCTGCCGGGGAAAAGGCCATTCTCGCCGGTGTCGGCCTTGCAGGAGAAGCCTTGGAAAAATCCCTGCACTGCTATGCGATCCAGCTGGAGGCAAATCCCGAATACCTGGCTGTGTCTGATCAGGATAAGCTGTTTGACCATGCCATGGCAAGAGCGGCTGTGGAAGTTGCTTTCAAACGCCATGCCGGTTATATCGCGCAGAGCTTTGACCCGGTTATGGGTATTGTGCCAGGTACTCCGGTTGGCAGAGATTTGCGCAGAGTAAAAACAGTGATTGCTGTCGGCGGTGTTTTTACCGGTTTATCAACCGATGAAGCAATGGCCGTTGTCAGAGAGGCTTTGCAGAATCCCGGCATATCCTTATTGCCTGCACAAGACAGCAGGATAATTATTGACAAATCGTATCTGTTGTATGCCATCGGTTTGCTTGCCGAATACAGGCCCACACAAGCACTATTGTTGGCTAAGCGGCATTTCAGCATGTCGGACTAAGCGATAAAAGTTGTCCTCCATAATTCGATACTATGTGCCCAGAGGGCAGCTATATTGAAATGAGGGGATTTTGTGGAAAAGCATGATATCACGGCTCTTGTTACGGCAAGGCTGGATAGACTGCCCTTATCAAGATACCACTACAAGATGATAGGAATTTGCGGTGCTACCTGGGCTTTTGATGCTTTTGATATTGCATTGATTACCTTTGTGGCGACAGCACTTGCCCAGGCGTGGAATTTAAGTCCCGGCGAGATGGGGATTGTCTTAAGCTCAGGTCTGATCGGCATGATCGCAGGCGCTTTTTTGGGAGGCATTGCCGGTGACCGTATGGGCCGTAAAGCGGTTCTAAAATGGACTATGTTAGTATTTTCCGTTGCATCATTGGGTTGTGCTATTGCCTGGGATATATACTCATTGGTATTTTTCCGTTTCATTGTCGGCCTGGGGCTGGGGGGATTGCCGCCGATAATCTATACCTTGATGGGCGAGATCACTCCTGCCAAGGATCGCGGGAAAACCCAGGGACTATTGACTACCTTTTGGACAGTCGGCTGGATACTGGCTGCGCTGCTTGCTTATTTTGTCATTGCCGGTCTGGAAGATGGCTGGCGGTGGGCTTTTGTTGCCGGGGCTACACCGGCGCTATACCTCTTCATTGTTCAGCGTTACATTCCTGAATCGGCCAGATGGCTGGCCATGAAGGGCAGAAAAGAAGAAGCACTGGCCATTGTTGATAATATTGAACGGCAAGTCGCCAAAACTGATGTGATCCCGCCTCTGACGGAAGATATGATTAAAAAAGATGTGGCTGCCCCGCAAAAGCCGTCCTTCGGGGCATTGTATTCTGTGAATTACAGGCGTGTAACCATCATGCTGATGATCCTCTGGTTCCTGAACATGTTTGGCTATTACGGGCTTTTCTCCTGGCTGCCTTCGCTCTTAATGAAGAGCGGCCGTACGATGGAGCAATCCTTCCTGTACAGCATCTTCCTGCAGTTGGCGTATCTGCCAAATCAGGTGTTAGTTGCCTTCCTAATGGATAAGTATGGCAGAAAGCCGGTGCTGATAGGAAATTTACTGTGCGGCTTCTTAGCGACTCTGGCATTTGGCTGGGCATTAGGCTTACCTACTCTTGAATCATTCCATATTATTGGGCTTGGCGTAGTAACCTCATTCTTTATCTCCGGTATTATCGCGGTAAGCTATACTTACACACCAGAGCTTTACCCGACTGCTTTTCGCGCAACAGGAGCGGCCATGGGCTCTGCCTGCTCACGGGTAGGAGGCATGGTTTCGCCGATAGCCATTGGCTATGCCATGGGTATTATCGGTATTACCGGCGCAGTGTCATTAGTTGCCGGGGCGTTTATCCTGGCTGCTGTTACCGTAGGAGTCATGGGTATTGAAACCAAAGGCAAGGCGTTATAAAAAGATTAAAGGGGAGCAAATTTATGTACGAGAGCAAAACATATCAGGTAATAACCGAAAAATGTGTCGGCTGTAGAATATGTGCCAAGAATTGCCCGACAGATGCCATATCCATCAATGACAAAAAAGCAACGATCGGCGAGCTGTGTGTTGGCTGCGGCGTTTGCTTCAAGCTCTGCAAGCCTGCTGCAATTGAAGTAACCCAGGCATCTCCTGAGGCCGTTGTATGTGAAACCTGTCCGATACATTGCAGCATTCCGCCAATGCGGCTGGGTGCCTGCCAGCGGTATCAAAATGTCAATGGCAGGCTGGAGCGCACCGAGCCCTATAACATTGTGGATCCGGCCACCATTTCGATTGATCCGTCCACCAAGCTGCCTACCTTTCCGCTGATGCTGGGCTTTGGCGCAGGCTCCAACCTTTATTCCGCTGACGTGCCTGCTAAGGTAATTTCTTCGGCTGTCGTTGATGGCGTGGAAGTGGTATCCTGCGTTACCGAGACGGTACTGTCCTTCAATGGTGCCCGCGTAAAGGTGGACACCGATGAATTTCTGGGCGATAACGGTACACCGGTACGACGTGAAGGCGTTATTGTCGGTTACATTAACACCGCTGAATATGGCTCACAGATGATTTATATTGGCGGTTCGCATCTCAATACCAGCCCGGGCGGTCACATGGTAATGCGTACAACCTGCGATCTGCTCAATAAAAAAGCAGTTACCTTGCGTACCGAATCAGTCAAGGAGCTGGTACTGCAGCATGGCAAGCCACCGATTATTGACGGCGTGCAGGCAGAGCGCATGCGCATTGGCTGTGGGACTGTCGGTGCCACAACCTTTACGCTGGAGCGCTGGGGCGAGCAGATTGTAGATGAGGTTATCACCATCGACTATGATATTACATCCAAGATGACTGCCCATACCACCGCCGGTTTGCGCTACGGCTATAAGGACAGCGGTATTACTCCGGTAGGCACCTACAGTTCGCCAGGGCGTTATTTCGGCATTCCCGGCAGCGGTTGGGGCGGTTCTAACGTAATGGAAGCCAGGGATGCCATCAAGTCCATTGACAAGAATGTTGCCTGGCCCGGTCTGCGCCTGGTGATTACCGAGCCGACGGCTGTGCGCGCTGTATATTTTGAGTTGAATGAGAACTTGGAACCTGTCGAGAAGCCCATACCGCCCAAGGTCGCGAAGGTTATCCAGTATATTCGCGATAATTGTGAGCCTTGCAACTGTCATGTGTCGGTTGTCGCCGGGTTCGGCGGCGGTATCCGTGACGTCATTTCACGTGAACGCTCCTGTAATGTCAATGAAGCGCTGAGAGCCGGCAAGATTCGGTACACGATTAACGGTCAGCCTGTTCACATCTTCCCGGGCGGCGGCATTACCGCAGAAGCATGGGTTGAACATATGCCTGAAGGCGCGTTTGCCTGGGTTCCTACCCCGGCAAGTGTCTGTCCGATGGAGGTCACCATGACCAAAGAAACATATAAGGAAATCGGTGGGTATATGGAAGCCATCCGGCCTATTGAAGAAATTATGAAAAACAACAAATGCAAGATTGTTAAGGTAGAGCGTCCCAAAACCATCTCTTCGTAAGCTGCTTCATCAAGGACGTAATGGAGGGGATGCTATGATGCCGCATGATAGTAATGGTTCGCACCCATGGCGCATATTAGCGCCCGGTAAAGTCTATTTTCACTACGGCCCGACATCCATGGTCGTCATGGCTGACAAGGACGGTAGTCCGCTCACAGACTTGTGCTGTGAGGCTTATGCTGTAATCAATGCTGCACTTGAGGAAATTACGGCATCACTCTCTTATCTGCGCTTATACCCGAAACAGATTCAGCGCGGTTTGTTGACCGGACTGCCTGGCAGAATGCTGGCTGGCGTAGTAGCTGTCGGTGAGCCTACCCTGACGCCGATGGCCACAGTTGCCGGGGCTGTCTCTGATACGGTGGCGGATTGGCTGGTTTCCCAGGGCGCAAGCCGGGCCATGGTCAACAACGGCGGCGATGTCGCTCTGCGGCTTGCGCCAGGGACTGAAGTCAAGCTGGGAATCATGAGCAGTCTGCAACTGGGCGTGATAGACCGTTCCCTGACCATTCGTGCCGAGGACGGCATTGGCGGTGTTGCTACAAGCGGTCTGGGCGGAAGAAGCCTGACCCGCGGCATCGCCCAGGGGGTAAGTGTCTTTTCTGCCACCTGTATCCTGGCAGATGCACTGGCCACACATCTGGCAAATTGCTCTTATGTCAAGTCAGAGCATGTTAGTGTTGCTAAGGCCGGTCAGGTCGACCCGGGCAGTGATATTAAGGACCTGGATGTTGTCATCGGTGTGAACAAATTAGACGGCAGGGAAGTCAAACAGGCCTTGAACCAGGTCAAGCGTGAAGCCGTGAGGCAAAAAAAGAAAGGCAATCTAATAGCTGCCTGCTGTAGAGTTCAGGAAACTATGCTGGATTATGAGATGAAAAACATTTTTCCGGATTTGATTTGCACGCAAGCCACTCAAGGCTAACCCCCGTTTTTCCACCCAGGACAGAGCACAAAATACGAGGAGGTATTTTAATGATACAATTTTTCGTAAATGGGCAGGAAGTTCAATATACGCCTGCTGGGCAAAGCAAAAAATGCTTGCTGGATTTTCTCAGGGAAGACCTTGGTCTGACCGGAACTAAACGGGGCTGCGAGGAAAAGGCCTGCGGTGCTTGTACCGTGCTGATTGACGGCGAGACCAAACGCTCTTGCATGTTCTATGCGGAGGATATGCAGGGTAAACATGTTACAACCGTTGAAGGGCTGTCCAAGGACGGCAGGCTAGACCCGGTGCAGGCCGCTTTTGTTGAATACAGCGCGGTGCAATGTGGTTTTTGCACGCCGGGGCTTATTATGGCTGTTCACGGACTTTTAAAGAAAAACCCCGACCCCACCGAGGAGGAGATTAAAAAAGGCCTGCGGCTCAACTTGTGCCGTTGCGGCACATACCCCCGGGTCATTCTGGCAGTTAATAAAGCCGCTGCTGTATTGCGGGGCGAAGAGTATCCGGACTATGTTCCCCTGGATCTGTCAAAACCGGGCAGCTTCATTGGCAAGTCTATTCCCAGAGTGGATCTGGAAGAAAAAGTCCGAGGTGAGACCAAGTTTTATGCTGATTATTATTTCGAGAATACGCTGTATGGTAAAGCCGTCTACAGCCCTCATCCTCATGCTGATGTGATTTCCATAGACACCGCGCCGGCGTATCAGGTTCCCGGTGTGCAATTGGTCATTACCGCCAAGGATGTTCCGGGCAACAAACGGTATGGCGTACTGGCTCCGGATCAGCAGGTGCTGTGTGAGAAACGGGTCAAATATATCGGGGATATGGTGGCAGTGGTATTTGCCGACAATGAAGAAGCCGCCGAAAAGGGCGCGGAAGCCGTAAAGGTTGAATATGAAGTGCTGCCGGGAGTGTTCAGCATTGAGGATGCTCTTAAACCGGATGCGCCACTGATTCCGGACCCGGAGCTGCCGCCTTATTGGAATGCCTATGTGGCAGGCGAAAAAGGAAATATTTGCAAAGAGGTTGCCTTACACCGGGGTGATGTGGAAAAAGCCTTTGCTGAATGCGATGTAGTGCTTGAAGAAAAGTTCAGCACTCCGCCTGAGGAACATGCCTGGATAGAAGTGGACGGCGCTTTGGCCGCTTACGATGAAAACAATGTGCTGACTGTTTACGCGCCGAACCAAAGTCCGTTTGCGGATCTGGTCCAGCTTATGGATGTGCTCCATTTGAAGGCTGATCAGCTTCGGGTTGTCCATTTACCGGCAGGCGGTGCTTTTGGCGGTAAAACCGAGCTTACGGTGCATGCTCTGGTGGCTATCGCGACAATGAAAACCGGGCGTCCGGCCAGAATGGTGCTTAAACGCAAGGACTCGCTGCGTACCCACCCGAAACGGCATCCGTACTTTATGACTTATAAAGTCGGCGCCAAAAAGGACGGCAAGATATTGGCGATGCAGGTGAATATCATGGCAGACGCCGGTGCTTACGTTTCCTGGACGCCCAGAGTTCTGGAGCAGGGGATCTCTTATTGCACCGGGCCTTATTACATTCCTAACCTGGATTTGAAGGGCACCGGGGTCTATACGAATAATCTGGTATCAGGAGCTTTCAGGGGCTTCGGTGCGCTGCAAAGCCATTTTGCTGCAGAATCTGTCATTGATATGGTAGCCGGCAAACTGGGTATTGATCCGGTGACCATACGGGAGATCAATGGTTTGGAACGGGGATTGCCCATGACCACCGGTCAGATTTTAACAGATAAAATTGGTGTTGATTACAAAAACACTTTGAAAGCTGTGAGAACAGTAATTGATGAAATTCTGTTACCCCTAAAGAAGCCCGGTGAGCTTATCGGCATCGGGGTTGCCAGCGGCTGGCGCAGTGTGGCGGGAGGCCTGGGACCTGTAGAAAATGCCGGAGCGGCTTTTGAACTGATGCCTGGCGGACGGGTTTCTTACCGGATTGCCTGTACGGAAATGGGACAAGGCTCACACACTTCTTTAGCCCAGATGGCTTCTGAAGTTACGGGCGTCGCCTGGGGAGACTATGACATTCTGGCCGGCGATACTCATAACGTGCCTTTTGGCGGCGGCGTAATGGCTTCGCGCGGGTTGTTTTTATGGGGACACCCCACTATTGTCGCAGGGGAGCAATTCCGGGCTTTATTGCTGGAAAAAAGCGCTAAGCTGCTTGGCTTGCCTGCCGATAGCCTAACCATTAAAGACAGTAAAATACTGGTGAAAGAAACTGGGGAGGAAAAACTGACTTTGGCAAAGCTGGCGGAAATGTCTGATGAAACGCTGGTAGTCGAAGTGGATTTCACTCTGCCTAAAAGCAACCCGGTGCTGCCCAACGCCAACGAGGACGGCCAAGTAGATCCCAAGGATTATATGCCGCATCATACTGTGGCCTACAATACCACGGTAGCTGTGGTCAGAATCGACCCTGCTACCGGCGCGGTTGAGGTTTTGAATGTAACTGAGGCCTGCGACGGCGGGCAGATTGTCAATCCTGAGGCAGCCTCCACCCAGATCGAGGGTGCAATCATTATGGGCATGTACTACGGCTTGGTCAGTGATTTTAAGGTTGTCAACGGTGTTAATGTAGCCGATAGCCTGGGTAAATGCAAAATTCCCCGTTTTGACAATATGCCCAAGAACATGAAGGTAATATTTGTTGACGCGGAAGATCCGACCGGACCGTTTGGCTCGAAGGGCGTTGCTGAAATCGGTGGTCTGACTCCGGCGCCGGCAATCTGTAATGCTATTTATGATGCAATCGGCGTTCGTGTTCACGATTTACCGGTGGCAAACTATATGAAAGACATTAAGGCCGCTTTGGAAAGGAAGAAAGGTTGATATTTCACCCTCCCGGGGGAATACTTTTTGAAATCCCGAATCCGGTGATTGATTTACGCTTTTAACAACTAATGGAAATGTAAAAGCAGGGGGGATAATTTATGGAAAATAAAGAAGGCAGCATTAGCCAACTGACAGTTACCAGGAAAGATAAAGATGGTAGAGAGCATACGTACATTTATTGGCAAGCCGCCATAACATTCAAGACCATGAGCGGCAAAGAAAAGCTCAAGTATATTGCGGGCTCTAAAAGGGCGGAAGTGGAAGAGGCAGTGAACAACTACCTGGCTGCCAAACAGAAAGGCAGATTAATCGACGGTATTGGCAGCACCGATCATTAATAGGCTTTGACGTTGTTTGATTGGTGAAGTAATGCTTGATGAGGGATTATTCTGTTGTCAAAAACGGGGTTTTAAGGGCGTGAAAGGCCGATAACCCAGTTCACCGCCGCTGCCGTCTTGGATAGTCATCAATAACAGCAGTAGCAGACAACAGATTAAGATAAGGGTGAGTTGCGCTGGCTGTCAGTAGATGATCAGAACGTCTGCCGGCATTGGTAAGGGGGGATGAAACGAACCTTAGATTGGGTTACTGCATCAGAAAAAAGGAGAGGATCATTTTGGGGAAAAAATATAAAACAACAGAAAAATGGTGGCTGGGATTAATCATTCTTTTCTACGCCCTGTATAACATTCCAGGAGTTCCGGCATACGGCGATGCAAACGGAGCCTTATGGCATGGCGTTCTTACAATCTTGCCGCTCTGGATAGTTTCTTACGGGGGAATGATCCTGTTGACAAAACAGAGGAGATTGAAAAAGAATCCCAACATGGAAATGACAGGCGCTGCGCAAGAGGCTGCAGCCAAGGAGGAAAAATAAATGTTATCAGTTACCGCTACCTGGGCACTGTTTATTGTTTACTTGGGCGCCCTTATCGCCTGCGGGGTGTATGTTTGGTGGCGTGAGAAGAAACAGTCAGCCCGGCAGTTTTATACTGCTGCCAACAGCATTCATTGGTTTGTTCTTTGCATGACTTATATCGGGGCCCTGATGAGCACCTGGGTGTTCTTCGCCGGCCCTGGCGGCTACTATCGGGGCGGCTTTGCTTACTATATGTCCGAGCTGAGCTATATGCCGTTGTTCCCGGTTTTCACTTACTTTGTCATGAACAAGGTATGGCTCTTAAATACGCAGCGTAATTACACAACCCAGGCGGATCTCTTCGTGGACCGTTTCCGCAGTCCTCTCTTGCGTTTGATTTTGGCAGTTACTTTCTTTACTGTTTCCATGCCTTATGCGGCAGCCACCTACCTGGCTTGCGGCACCGCTGCGAATGTGGCAAGCGGCGGGCTGATTGATGCCTCATCAGCCATCATCTTTGTCGGGATCGCTATTTTGATATTCATTCCTTTTGGCGGTGTAAAATCAGTGGCGTGGGTCTCTACTGTCCAGGCATGGATATTTATGATCGGCTTATGGACTATCGGTATCAGTGTACTTAACTATGGCTTTAACGGGGATTTGTTTGCGGCTATATCCAGTGTGTGGGAGAAGCAAAACAACTGGTTCTCGTACCCCGGACCCAAGGAGTGGGCACCTTACTCTGCACGGTTTGGCTACCCCATTGCCTGCGCGATTGGCTGGACAATCATGCTGCCTGACGTATTTATCCGGGCCGGTTATTTTGGCAAGGATATGGACGGACAGCGCAAACTCATGCTTATGCAGCCCGCACTGCAGTTAATCGTTTGGACAGGATGCATGTTCATCGGCTTTGTGGCTATTGCCTTCCTGCCGGATTTAAGCGGCAAAGAAACCGAGTTGGTCATTCCGCTCCTGATTGAAAGAATTATTTCCACGCAATCCATGGGTTATGCCGGCGTACTGATGGGCATTTTTGTCTGGGGTGTACTGGCTACAGGACTGACTTCTGCTACCTCGCACCTGTTAGTGGCCGGTTCCACCATTTCAGAGGATATTCTCAACAGATTGCTCAAGCTTAATGTAAGTCCTAAGGTTCATATGCTGTTGGCCCGTTGCGCTGTTTTTGCCTTAGGTATCGGCGCACTGGTTATCGCTCTTAATCCCCCGAGTCTGATGTGGACCTTGATTATGTTTGCGATAGCTTTGGTTATGCCGATTTTCCCTGTCTTGGTGGCAGCACTCTACTGGCGCAGAGCCACAACACCGGCAGCCTTAGTCTCCACAATTGTCGGTATTATTGGCGTACTCCTGACCTATCACTACGATCTGGGTAATGTTTGGTATGGCGTTTTTGGCATGGTTGCCTCGGCCATCCTGATGGTTGTGGTGAGCTATATGACCAAAGAGTCTGATAAAGAATTGCTTGATGAATTTTATGGTGCTATGGATAAGGCCGAGACTATCTATTATGAAAATTAAGTTGTAAAAAAAACAGATAAACTCCTGGGATTTTCATAATGGACATCCGGCGGCAACGAAAGGAAAGTCGTTGCCGCCGATTTTTCTAATCCAGGTTTCCTGTTAAATGAGCTGAAGATGCCATTTTCGAGTTCTAAAGCTCGTGATATCTTTAAAAACATAGCTGCGTTGTGTAGCTTTAGCTTTGCGGGGTATGAAATATGAACAATTTAGTCATCGTAAAAGGCGGCGGTGATATTGCTACAGGCATTGTTCACCGCTTATATCAGAGTAATTTTCAGGTAGTAATTTTGGAAATAGCCCTGCCAACCGTGGTTCGGCGGACGGTAGCCTTTGCCCAGGCCGTGATACAATGCGCGCCGGTAACCGTAGAGGGAGTGACCGCCAGGCTGGCTAAGCTTGATGAGGCGCGAACGCTCATAGAATGCGGGCTGATTCCCGTGTTATTGGCAGAAGAGCCGCAATCGGTCGAGAGGGTTATTGCTGAACTTAAGCCGGTGGCAGTAGTTGACGCCATTATTGCCAAACGCAATATTGGCACTCAACTTACTGATGCGCCGGTAGTGATTGGCGTAGGTCCCGGCTTTACCGCCGGGGAAGATGTTCATGCCGTGGTGGAAACCATGCGCGGCCATGAACTGGGCCGGGTTATTTATCAAGGAACAGTCATAGAGAATACCGGTATTCCCGGTGAAATAGGCGGGTTTACGGTGGAACGCCTGATAAAGTCACCGGCTGACGGCCTGTTTATTGGCTGTCGTCAAATAGGAGACACAGTTACCGCCGGGGATATTGTCGGTCATGTCGGTGATATTCCTGTCAAAGCAGCCATTGACGGCGTACTGCGCGGCCTCTTGCAAAACCGGCTTATTGTCGAAAAAGGGATGAAACTGGGGGATGTCGATCCCCGCTGTAGGCGCGAACACTGCTTTACCATATCTGATAAGGCCAGAGCTGTTGGCGGCGGTGTGCTGGAAGCGTTATTACATCTGTATATTCCGTGTCGGGATCTTTAGCAGTATATCGTTGAACATATAGAGATTCTGCACAAAGAGAGACTAACTATTAAAAGTCAAGCCCGAATTTGAGGATGGAGGACAAAAAACAGATGGTTCAAAAAAGGGTATAGCAAAACAGACGTCCACAGGACGCCATGCGGGCTATCGAGAGAGAATCAG
>POVV01000461.1_pt1 | contig 26129 bp, 19 predicted proteins | sample 1560271 | NCBI WGS metagenome assembly POVV01 (sample SAMN08337232, study PRJNA429181) | Bioreactor metagenome, whole genome shotgun sequencing project. | biome: cows' rumen and soil; feature: anaerobic; isolation source: anaerobic chemostat enrichment culture, galacturonate as sole carbon... | reverse complement strand
TAATGCAAAGTAGCATTCCGCCACCCATCAAAAACTCTTTCAGATATGCCATTAGGTTGGATTCTATTGAGCTAAGCGGATGTAATTTGGCGAAGATCAGATCCCAGAACAATAAAAGCAGTCTGATAGCCAGCATATAGCAACCGGCAATCAAGAACTTAATCGCCAGATTATATTGGGCAGGGAAGAGATTTCTGGGCAAGAAACTGTCCGTCTGTTGTGTGTATTCCAGCGTCTGACGACAAATAGCCAGCAGAAGTAGACCGGGAACGGCGGCAACAATGGTAAACAGATAGAACAGCGGCCAGTCATACAGTTCGACAAACCAACCGGCTACCGGGCCGACATAAACCCGCCCAACGGCAGATAATGCCGATAACAGGGCAAATTGGGTCGCGGAGAAGGAGCGATTACATAAGGTCATCAGCAGAGCAACAAAGGCCGCTGTTCCCATTCCCCCGCAGAGGTTTTCGAAGAAAATAGCGCTACCCATAGTGATAATATTCTTATCGGTAACCGCTAAAATCCAATAGCCAAAGTTTGATACGGCCTGAAGGATCCCAAATATCATCAGAGCGCGGAACAGGGTTAACCGCTGCATTAACATACCGCCGATGAGTACACCAACGATCGTCGCCAGCAGACCGAGAGTTTTATTGACCAGACCGACTTCGCCTGCGTTAAATCCAACTCCGCGGATCAGAAATGTGGTGCTCAGGCTACCCGCAAAGGCATCGCCCATCTTGTAGAGCACAATCAACAATAAAATTAGCCAAGCATTATTACGGCCGAAGAAGTCTTTTAAAGGCTCGAGAATCGCTTGTTCAATTGTGCGAGGGGTCGGTATCTCTGTTGTCGGCTCTCGGGCATTTAAGGTTGCAATAATGCCGATAATCATTAACGCCGACATCAACCAGTAGGTTGATCGCCAGCCAAGATAGTAGTGCGCAATCCATAACGCTAAGCCACCGGAAACCAACATAGCTATCCGATAGCCCAAGACGGAAACGGCTGCACCGTTACCTCTTTGGTCGGCGCTCAAAATATCGGTTTTATAGGCGTCAAAGACAATATCTTGTGAAGCAGAAAAGAAGGCGATGAGCACAGCCAGACCGGCCATCAGCCAGAGATCGCTTTGAGGATTCAGGCAGCCAATGGCAAAAATCAAAATAACCAGCGCTACTTGGGTTAACAGCAACCAGCCACGGCGGCGGCCAAGAAACGGCAGATGATAACGATCCATCAAAGGTGACCAGAGAAACTTAAATACGTAAGCCTGGCCAACTAATGAGAAAAATCCGATGGTTGTTAAATCTAAACCGGCAACGGTCATCCATGCCTGAAAGGTGCCCGAGGTTAACGCTAAAGGCAGCCCTGAGGCAAAACCAAGCAGCAGCAGTATAAGAGTATCGCGCCGCTTAGTGGATTTCAGATTGTTATTCATCATGATAGCGATATTCCCCTGCCGCTAGCGCAGTCAGGGGATGGGATAAAGAAATCAGCGAGCATTTTGTTTAATAAATTCGCTTACGCTGGTGTCCTGAGCCATTTCGTTAAAAATATCGGCTAAAGCTTCATTCACGACTTTTTCAATATTTTTGTTGGTGGCAGTAAATGCACCAGAAACGCTATGGCTTGAACGGAAGTTTTTGGTTTGTGAAGCGCCGTTCTTTGCCTGGCTGATAATAGAGAAGTCAGCTTTGGTGGTAATGTTATAGCGAAGATCGCCTTCTTGTACGTCAGCGAAGAGCTGGTTAATAACGATCTGGACGTTAATGCTGCCGTCAGGACCAACCATGTAACCGCGGGCACGCATCTGCTTTTCAAGCGCTTCTTGCATTAAGAAACGCAGATCCCGTGAAGGGGTTAATACCAGTAGCTGGCCTTTGCGGTTAACTTTGGCTAAAGCCGCATCTTGACGAAGGTCGGCGCTATTAACGCTGATAGTTGCCCCCATCAGGCCAGGATCTTGGGTTGGCATAGCCATCGGCGGGTCTATGGTCAATGTTGTTTCCGGACGGTTTGAACAACCGGCAAGAATAAACAGCGCCAATAAAGGGAAAAGAAGGCGTTGGAGCGTAGTCATTTTTTTCACGGTAGACCTTTTAAAATTTAATTTATTTTCCATGTGTACCGGATTGATAATGGCATCATCAGTCGATACATACTCTATTGGCATCTACCAATAGTTACTTGGTTGTGTAACCGTACTTTTTGTTCGATATCAGGTTTTAATTACTATTCAATGCGCCGATCTGGTGTCTTAGTTTTTACCCGCTTTATATCAAGCAGCGCATATCATATCACTGCTCGTAGGCTGAGGAAGAGGCAGGATGCTAAATCATTAGGTAAAATTCAAATTCTTTACTCAATTTATCGTTATTTTATTGGCGTTTTGGTAAAAATAACGCGCTTTATATCAGTTCAGTGCAAAAAACAGCGACTACAGCTACTATTAGGGGCTGTAAATAAATGGGTCAGGATACTGGTTAAGTCTGTTTGACTCATATGTCGTGACTTGCCTGTTAGCTAGCCATAATCCCCGGAGGCTTTTATGATGCGGGATCGAGTTGAAAAAAAACTGATAGACGCTTTGTCACCAACTTATATCGAAGTGGTTGATGAAAGCCATCAGCATAGCGTTCCGGTTGGTGCAGAAAGCCATTTTAAGGTGGTTATCAGTAGTGAATCTTTTGAAGGTCAGCGTCTGTTAGCCCGCCATCGAATCATTTATCAATTGCTAAAAGAAGAGCTGGAACAGCAGATTCATGCGTTGGCTTTGCATACATATACGCCAAAAGAGTGGGAATTGCTGCAAAATGGTGCACCAGACTCGCCGGCATGTCGCGGCGGTAGTCGTTTAGGATAAATGGCTTTATTAGTGTTAGACTGCTGTTCTGACAGCCTTTTTGTCTTATTGAGACCTTGAGTCGGGAGCAGGTGAGGGAAGCTATTATTATTTATCTCTCATCAATATTTGCTCTTTTCTCGACTCATTAACAATGCGCGGCTATAATGTCGCGTCTAATTTTCCGGACTTTATTCGGGATGCTTCTGACGACAGGGGACAAGGTACCGCAATGCGGCCGTCCTTGTTTTAAGAGGCTTTTTCAAAATAGCTCAGTGCATATATTGAAAATGGCTTCTGGAGTTGACCGAGCACTGTGATTTTTTGAGGTAACAAGATGCAAGTTTCAGTTGAAACAACTCAAGGCCTTGGGCGCCGTCTATCAATTGTTGTTGCGGCCAACGCAATTGAAGAAGCAGTAAAAAAAGAACTCGTAGATATTGCTAAGAAAGTACGCATTGACGGTTTCCGTAAAGGAAAAGTGCCAATGAACATCATTGCTCAACGCTATGGTGCTTCAGCACGTCAAGACGTTCTGGGCGAACTGATGCAGCGTCATTTTATTGATGCCATCGTGAAAGAAAAGATTAATCCGGCTGGCGCACCTAAGTATGTACCGGGTGAATATAAGCTGGGCGAAGATTTCAACTATGCTGTTGAATTTGAAGTGTATCCGGAAGTAGAACTGAAAGATTTAGAAAGCATCGAAGTTGAAAAACCCGTTGTTGAAGTGGGCGATGCAGATGTTCAGGAAATGCTGGACACCTTACGCAAGCAACAGGCAACTTGGAAAGAAACTGATGCTGCAGCACAGGCTGAAGACCGCGTTACTCTTGACTTCGTTGGTTCTATCGACGGTGAAGAGTTTGAAGGCGGTAAAGCAACAGATTTCGTATTGGCTATGGGCCAAAGCCGCATGATTCCTGGTTTTGAAGACGGTGTTGTCGGGCATAAAGCGGGTGACGAGTTCACTATCGACGTTGCATTCCCAGAAGACTACCACGCTGAAAACTTAAAAGGCAAAGCAGCTAAATTTGCTATAGTTATTAAGAAGGTTGAAGAGCGCGAATTACCAGAGTTTACGCCAGAGTTTATTTCTCGTTTCGGTGTCGCTGACGGTACGCTGGAAGGCTTAAAAGCAGAAGTGCGTAAAAACATGGAGCGCGAGCTGAAAGGTGCTATTCGTAATCGTGTGAAAACACAGGTTATTGATGGTCTGATTAGCGCGAACGAAATCGATGTGCCGGCTGCATTAGTTGACGGTGAAATCGACGTTCTGCGTCAACAAGCTGCACAGCGTTTTGGCGGAAACCAACAGCAAGCGATGGAATTACCACGCGAACTGTTTGAAGAGCAAGCTAAACGCCGCGTTGTTGTTGGCCTGCTGTTAGGTGAAGTGATCAGCAAGAATGAGCTGAAAGCCGATCAAGCTCGCGTTAACGCACTGATTGAAGAGATGGCTTCTGCGTATGAAGATCCGCAAGAAGTTATTGAGTTCTACAGCAAGAATAAAGAGCTGATGAACAACATGCGTAACGTTGCTCTGGAAGAACAAGCGGTTGAAACCCTGCTTGCTAAAGCTAAAGTAACCGAAAAAGCGACAACTTTCAGCGAGCTGATGAATCAGACTCCAGCTGCATAATGCTTCTTTCGAGAGCAGGTTAGATAGTTGACTTAGTCTCTATACTTCTGCTAACTATGGCTCGGGCGCTTTGTTTCCGGGCCATTTTTCTATTAGGAGATCCTCATGTCTTACAGTGGCAATCAAGATAATTTTTCACCAAGCATGGCCTTAGTGCCGATGGTCGTTGAACAGACTTCTCGCGGGGAGCGCTCCTATGACATTTTTTCCCGCCTGTTAAAAGAACGTATTATATTTTTAACCGGTGAGGTTGAAGACAACATGGCTAATCTGATTGTGGCGCAAATGCTATTTTTAGAAGCCGAGAATCCTGAAAAAGATATATTCCTTTATATCAACTCGCCGGGTGGCGTGATTACTGCGGGCATGTCAATCTATGACACCATGCAGTTTATCAAACCAGACGTTAGCACCATGTGTCTGGGGCAGGCTTGCTCAATGGGCTCTTTCTTATTAGCCGCCGGAGCCAAAGGTAAGCGTTTTTGCCAGCCGAACGCACGCGTAATGATTCACCAGCCTTTAGGTGGCTTCCGCGGGCAGGCTTCAGATATTCAGATTCACGCGGAGGAAATTTTAAAAACTAAGCGTCTGATGAATGAGCTGATGGCTAAACATACCGGCCAGCCGTTAGAAACGATTGAACGCGATACCGATCGTGATAGATTCCTGTCTGCACAGGAAGCGATGGAGTACGGTTTAGTTGATGAAGTTTTATCTACTCGTCTATAGTCGTAGTATCTAATAAGCGATATTTATGCCGTTACTTGATCCAAAGCGTGTCATAGTAACGGCAAAATAGGCTGCTATTGCCAGAGCAGGTGAGTCACGCAGGATGCACAGAATTAAGATTAAATTTATGAGGTCTACTGATGACAGATAAGGGCAAAGACGGTTCAGGAAAGCTGCTGTACTGCACTTTCTGTGGAAAAAGCCAGCACGAAGTTCGCAAATTGATCGCTGGGCCGTCAGTGTATATCTGCGACGAATGTGTCGACTTATGTAACGATATTATTCGCGAAGAGATTAAAGAACTGGTGCCGCACAAAGATCGTAGTGCGCTACCAACACCGCATGAAATTCGTCACCACCTGGATGACTATGTTATTGGTCAGGAACAGGCAAAGAAAGTTTTAGCCGTAGCGGTTTATAACCACTATAAGCGCCTACGCAGTGCTGGTAACAGCAACAGCGTGGAATTGGCTAAAAGTAATATCTTATTGATTGGCCCGACCGGTAGCGGTAAAACGCTGTTGGCTGAAACATTGGCCCGTCTGCTGGATGTTCCTTTCACTATGGCTGATGCCACCACGCTGACCGAAGCGGGTTATGTGGGTGAGGACGTCGAAAATATTATTCAGAAACTGCTGCAAAAATGTGATTACGACGTTGAGAAAGCGCAGCGGGGCATCGTATATATTGATGAAATCGATAAGATCTCGCGTAAGTCAGATAATCCATCGATTACTCGTGACGTTTCAGGCGAGGGCGTACAACAAGCGCTGCTGAAACTGATTGAGGGTACCATTGCCGCAGTTCCTCCTCAGGGCGGACGCAAACACCCGCAGCAGGAGTTTTTGCAGGTTGATACCTCAAAAATTCTGTTTATCTGTGGTGGTGCTTTTGCCGGTCTGGATAAGGTCATTGCACAGCGGGTTGAAACCGGTACCGGTATTGGTTTCGGCGCAACGGTGAAGAAATCTTCTGATAAAGCAACTGAAGGTGAATTGTTCAGACAGGTTGAGCCTGAGGATTTGATCAAGTTTGGTCTGATCCCTGAGTTTATCGGTCGTTTACCGGTAGTCGCTACGTTAGGCGAACTGGATGAGCAAGCCTTGATTCAGATTCTGAATGAGCCTAAAAATGCGCTGACTAAACAGTATCAGGCATTGTTTAATCTCGAAAACGTTGAGCTTGAGTTCCGTGATGAGGCTTTAGTCGCAATAGCGAAGAAAGCCATGTCCCGTAAGACAGGTGCTCGTGGCTTACGCTCTATCGTTGAAGCCGCATTGCTTAATACCATGTACGAAATTCCTTCAATGGAAAACGTTGAGAAAGTGGTAATTGATGCATCGGTGATTGAATCTAATTCAGAACCTCTGTTGATTTACGGAAAACCGGAAGCTCAGGCCTCTGGCGAATAGTAAAGCACCTTTGTAGCCCCTTTTCGGGGCTACAAATATAGCCTTCCCGCATTTGATCGTTTCCCGGCAGAAACCTCAGAGAAATAAAATCTATCGTGATGCAACAGAGTGCAGAAGCAATGGGTAACCGGCTTTCATTTTCGGTTGGTCGTGTCTATTTTTCCTAGCTTTAATTGAATATAACTAACCAGATAGTCATTTTTACATATTGATTTTATTTATTTTTATCCTATTCTATACCATAGATAAGACGCTTGATCGGTCCCGATCTCGGTGGATAACAGGCGAGATAGCAGACACTATTTGAAGGTGTTTCAACTATCCTGATTTTTTATCTAAATCTACCGTTGAATGTCATTTAATTGTCCCCATATACTCTTCTATGTATTACGTTAATGGCGTATCCCTTTTCCGTTGATGTTTTTAATGGAAACAAACAAAGAGAGAGCTCTATGAATGCTGAGCGTTCCGAACGCATTGAAATCCCGGCACTGCCATTACGAGATGTAGTGGTTTATCCGCACATGGTTATCCCATTATTTGTGGGTAGGGAGAAATCGATTCGCTGTCTTGAAGCCGCTATGGATCAGGACAAAAAAGTTCTTATGGTTGCGCAGAAAGACGCCACTATGGATGAGCCGGGCGTTAACGATCTATTTTCTGTGGGCACAGTAGCCTCTATTTTACAGATGCTGAAATTACCAGACGGTACGGTAAAAGTACTGGTCGAAGGGATTCAACGTGCGCGCATTACCACGCTGGCTGATAACGGAGAGCATTTCTCCGCACAGGCTGAATATTTAGCAAGCACCAGTATTGATGAACAAGAACAAGAAGTGATGATTCGGACGGCGGTCAATCAGTTTGATGGTTACATCAAGCTGAATAAAAAGATCCCGCCGGAAGTCCTGACTTCGTTAAACGGTATTGAAGATCCGGCTCGACTGGCCGACACCATCGCTGCTCATATGTCGCTTAAATTAAGCGATAAGCAGACCGTTTTGGAAATGACAGATGTCGGAGAGCGTCTGGAATTTCTGATGGCTATGATGGAATCTGAAATTGATCTGTTACAGGTGGAAAAACGCATCCGTAACCGCGTCAAAAAGCAGATGGAAAAAAGCCAGCGTGAGTATTATCTGAATGAGCAAATGAAAGCTATTCAGAAAGAGCTGGGTGAAATGGATGATGCGCCTGATGAGAATGAAACTCTGAAGCGTAAAATCGAAGCGGCTAAGATGCCAAAAGAAGCGCGGGAAAAAACCGAAGCTGAGCTGCAAAAGTTAAAAATGATGTCACCGATGTCCGCTGAGGCAACGGTGGTACGTGGCTATATTGACTGGATGCTTCAGGTTCCATGGAACGCCCGTAGTAAAGTCAAAAAGGACCTGAATAAAGCGCAGGAAATTCTAGACACCGACCATTACGGTCTTGACCGGGTCAAAGATCGCATCCTTGAGTATCTGGCAGTTCAAAGCCGGGTAAGCAAAATTAAAGGACCTATCTTATGCTTAGTCGGGCCTCCGGGCGTGGGTAAGACATCTTTAGGCCAGTCAATTGCCAACGCGACCGGACGAAAATATGTACGTATGGCATTAGGCGGCGTTCGTGATGAAGCCGAAATTCGTGGCCATCGCCGGACCTATATCGGTTCAATGCCGGGCAAATTGATCCAGAAAATGGCTAAAGTCGGGGTTAAAAACCCACTCTTCCTACTGGATGAAATTGATAAAATGTCTTCGGACATGCGTGGCGACCCGGCATCCGCACTGCTAGAAGTGCTGGATCCGGAACAAAACGTGGCATTTAACGACCACTATTTAGAAGTGGACTATGACCTGTCAGACGTCATGTTTGTGGCAACATCAAACTCGATGAATATTCCTGCGCCGTTACTGGACCGTATGGAAGTAATTCGTTTGTCAGGCTATACCGAAGATGAAAAGTTAAACATTGCTAAGCAGCATTTACTGCCGAAACAGCTTGAGCGTAATGCTTTGAAAAAGGGGGAGTTAACCCTTGATGATTCGGCGATAGTGTCCATGATTCGCTACTACACCCGCGAAGCTGGCGTACGTAGTCTGGAACGTGAAATATCTAAAGTTTGCCGTAAAGCCGTGAAAACACTGTTGATGAATAAGAGCGTTAAGCATATCACCGTTAATGGCGATAACTTGAAAGAGTTCTTAGGCGTTCAACGCTTTGATTATGGCCGTGCGGACAACGAAAACCGTATCGGGCAGGTCACCGGTCTTGCATGGACCGAAGTCGGTGGTGATTTACTGACTATCGAAACGGCCTGTGTTCCGGGTAAAGGTAAGCTGACCTATACCGGTTCACTGGGTGAAGTTATGCAAGAGTCGATTCAGGCTGCGTTAACCGTCGTTCGCGCCAGAGCGGAAAAGTTAGGTATTAACGCTGACTTTTACGAAAAGCGTGATATTCATGTGCACGTGCCAGAAGGTGCAACGCCGAAAGACGGGCCAAGTGCCGGTACTGCGATGTGTACCGCGCTGGTGTCTTGTCTGACGGGGAATCCGGTTCGTGCCGACGTTGCCATGACCGGTGAAATTACCTTACGCGGACATGTGCTTCCAATCGGTGGCTTGAAAGAGAAATTGTTGGCCGCTCATCGCGGTGGAATCAAAACTGTTCTGATTCCTTTTGAGAATAAACGTGATTTGGAAGACATTCCGGACAACATTATTGCTGATTTGGATATCCATCCGGTTGAGCGAATTGAGGAAGTATTAGCCCTTGCGCTGGTTAATCCACCTCTTGGAGCCCAACCTGTAAGTCCAAAACAGTGACAGACAGCAAATATTCTAGATAAAAATGGTACTGGCAAGAGCATTCTCTCTTGCCAGTTTTTTTATGTGCCGTTAAATTAGTGCGTCGGCATGACTTGCTATGACAGGTCTTGCTTTGATATAACAGCAGTGGCGTCGTATCCCTATCGATGATCAGGGACGACAATTTATCGTAAAGGGGATTCCATAGTGAATAAGTCACAATTGATCGACCAAATTGCTGCGGGTGCAGATATTTCTAAGGCTGCAGCTGGCCGTTCATTAGATGCAATTATTGAAGCTGTAACTGAAGCGCTGAAAAGCGGAGATCAGGTTGCTTTAGTTGGTTTTGGTTCATTTGTTGTTCGTGAGCGTGCTGCACGTACTGGCCGTAATCCACAAACTGGCAAAGAAATCAAAATCGCAGCAGCAAAAGTTCCTGCCTTCCGTGCTGGTAAAGCACTGAAAGACGCAGTTAACTAAGTTTTTGTCGGTTATTGCTTCATTGCGCCTATTATTTTTAGCGCTAAAGCATTACCTAATGGCAATGAACTGATAGAATATAAGCGTATCATTAAGATGCGCTTTTTTTATGCCTTTTTTTGAAGGTGATTATAAACCCAATAACCATGACTTATGCAAAACAATGCATAGGTAAGAATGCAAACCTGCCGGTGTTTTCACCTGCTTAATGGTTTCATGGTTTAGCCTATTACAGCGGAGTGTTGTCACCCTATGATGGACAATCTACGCGCGGCCGCTAATAACGTCGTGCTTAAAGTTCTCCTTGCCTTGATTATGTTGTCGTTTGTATTAACCGGCGTTGGTAGCTATATGGGGAGTGATTCCCAGCAGTATGCCGCCGAAGTTAACGGGCAAGAGATCGGTCGTGCGAATTTCGAACAGGCCTTAGCCGGTGAACGTGGTCGCTTACAGCAACAGTTAGGTGAGCAATTCTCCCAGTTAGCCTCTAACGAAGGCTATATGAAGCAACTGCGTCAGCAAGTATTGAATCGTATGATTAATGACACTCTACTCGATCAATATGCGACAAAGATTGGTCTGATGATCAGTGATGACCAGGTTAAACTGGCTATCCAATCGTCGCCAGAGTTTCAGACCGACGGTAAGTTTGATAACGATAAATACCTTAGCCTGTTAAACCGTTTTCAGTATCAGCCTGCGCAATATGCTGAATTGATGCGTAAGCAACTTCTGACTCAACAACTGTTAGAAGGCTATTCAGGTACTAACTTTGCACTGCCTTCTGAAGCTCAGTCGGTTATTGCTCTGATTGACCAAAAGCGTGATATACGCACGGCCAACATTGATATGAAAGCGCTGGCAGCTCAAAAAGATGCTGAGCCGACAGAGCAAGAAATTAAAGATTTTTATGAGCAGAATAAGAGCCGGTTTACCGCTCCTGAAAGCGTAAAAATTAATTATATCGAAGTAGATGCTGCATCGCTGAATGACGGTATTAAAGTTACCGACGAAGAAATCGCAGAGTTCTATACCCAAAACAAACCGATGTACATGCAAAAGCCTCGCTTCAACTACAGCATTATTGTGTTGGAAAACGAAAATGATGCTAAGGCTGTTTTAGCACAGTTAAACAGCGGCGCTAATTTTGCTGATGTCGCTAAACAGAAATCGATTGAGAAAGATTCTGCAGCTAAAGGCGGCGAACTTGGATGGCTTGAAGCCAGCGCAGTAACTGATGATATTGCTAAAGCTAAGCTGACTGAGAAAGGCCAAATTTCAGGCATCATTCCTTCTGACTTAGGTTACTTAATTGTTCGTCTGAATGATTCTCAGACGGAGCAACAGCGCCCGCTGGCAGATGTTAAAGCTGAAATTGCACAAAACTTACTGCAGGATAAATCATATAACCAATATGAAGACCTGCAGACCAAGTTGATCGATGGTGCTGCGAGCAACAAACTGTCACTGGAAGATGCTGAAAAGGCTTCTGGCCTGAAAGCCGTTCAGAGTGATTGGTTTACCCGTGATTCTATTCCTCAAGAGTTGTCCTATCCTGAAATCGCTCAAGAAATCTTTGGCGGTAGCCTGTTCGGCGTTAACGGAGCTCCGGGACCAAATTCTGATGTAATTACCGTTGATGGCGATCGTGCTTTTGTTCTGCGTATTGCAGAGCATCGTCCGGAAGCGATTAAGCCATTTGAGCAAGTATCTGCTGATATTGCCGGGTTACTGAAGCGTCAGAAAGTACTGAAAATGGCCCGTGAGCAGGCTGATAAGCTACTGGCTGCATTAAACACCGATAAGGCTGATGAGGCGCTTAAAGCCGCTAACGTTAAGTTTGGTGATAAGCAAGTCATTACCCGTCGTTCAGATGATGCCCAATTGACTGACAGCGTGTTTGCCTTAGCGCCACCGAAGGACGGCAAGCCAACTTACGGCGTATCAATGAATAAAGATGACGAAGTTGTTTTAGTGGCACTTGACGCCGTTCAGGCCGGAGTCCTTCCTGGCGAAGAGGCTAAAGCCTTTAGCGATGAGTTAGTGAAGCAAACCAGCGGTGTTATTCTGGATTCACTGGTGAGCAATCTTCGTCAGCAGGCAAAAATTAAGATGGGCGATATCGGTGATGCACAGTAGGTAAAATGTGCAGTAGGCTTCGCAAATTTTTGTAATAGCTAACAATACCAAAAGGCCACCTGCGTGGCCTTTTGCATATCTGGAATATCCTAATTGTTGCTGTGCGATGACATCGGCAGTGTATGGGCTCTGTGACCAACAGGCACAGCTAACTTTTAAAAGGATGCCCGTATGAAAAAATCATCTTCTCTCTTTATTCATTTATTACTTTCCAGCGCACTGTTGATTCCGGCTATCAGCCACTCGGCTCCGGCCAAATCGACGGCTAAAGAATCTGTTTCGCCGACCAGTGTGATGATGCAAGAACAGAGCGAATCACAAGAATCTCAGGTAAGTTTAAACCAGGCTACGGCAGAACAACTGGCCGAGGTCATGGAGGGTATCGGACTGAAAAAGGCGCAGAATATTATTGGCTATCGGGAAAAGAATGGTCCGTTTGCTTCAATCGAACAGCTTCAGGAAGTTCCCGGTATCGGGATTGCCACCGTGGAGCGTAATCTATCCCGGCTGAAGCTTTAGTCGTGAGCTGAACGAACCGCATACTTCACCGAACGGTATCGTATGCGGTACATAGACGAGATTAATCAGGTTTGACCGATCCCAACATTAGCTTAGTATTCAAACTGCCCACAATGGCTTGTTTATTGTCTAAATAGCGACTGAGTCCGTTAGCTCTTAAATGGCAGGACGGGCATTCACCACAGCCATCGCCCTTGATGCCGTTATAGCAAGTCAAAGTTTGGTGACGAATGAGATCTAGTTGGCCGTAATAGTCAGCCAGAGCCCATGTTTCTGCTTTATCCAGCCACATTAGCGGCGTTTCAAAACGAATATCATAGGCCATCCCTAAGGAGACTGCATGATTGAGGGATTTAACAAATTCGTCCCTACAATCCGGATAACCAGAAAAGTCGGTTTCGCAAACGCCGGTAATGACGGCTTCGGCTTTAATTTGATAGGCGTAAATAGCGGACAGTGTCAGAAATAATATATTTCTACCGGGAACAAAGGTACTCGGAATATCGTCACCGCTGGTTTTAGGAACCGGAATATTGTCACGCGTCAGGCTACTGATAGCCAATTCATTTAATAACCCGACGTCCATTACTTTATGAGCGCTAGCGCCCAAAGTGATAGCTAAATCTCTGGCGACATCGATTTCAGCCTGATGGCGTTGACCATAATCAAAAGTAACACAGTGTACTTCGTCATATTGTTTAAGGGCTTGAATAAGGCAGGTTGTTGAATCCTGTCCGCCGCTAAAAACAACTACTGCACGTTTCATCTCAACTCCGTAATTTTCGATATTAGTCTAATTTTTTGCTGCAATAGCAGAAGATGATATTTCTTCAGATATAATGAGCCGCTACAACCTGATGCGCTATTTAAAAAAGGCCGGGGCTTTTTGTCCTGCAACTCGAATGATTTTGGGTGTATACCAGTACATTATTTTTAATTTGATTGTGTTGCATAGTCAGGCTGATAACATGGCAAGCTTGAGCACAAAGGGATCCCAAGGTCTGCAAAGTTGCAAATTCTAACCAGAACCATAGGGCGGCTATGATGCCATGTTTTACGATGGATAGTCTCAATAATATGAAACCACCGGTGTTCTGCCGGAATGCATAAGAGAAAAATAACGTGAAAATTGTGGCTGATGAAAATATGCCCTATGCCAAAACTTTGTTTGGGCGACTAGGGGATGTGCGTTTAGTTGCCGGTCGGCAATTAGACAGTGGTACGCTGGCAGATGCCGACGCCTTAATGGTACGTTCGGTAACTAAGGTTAACCAGGTACTACTGGCGGGCTCTCATGTTAGTTTCGTCGGCACCGCTACCGCAGGTACTGACCATGTTGATGACCAATGGTTGAAGCAGCAGGGGATTGGCTTTTCTGGCGCTCCGGGTTGTAATGCGATTGCGGTGGTTGAGTATGTGTTTTCTGCATTATTAATGCTGGCTGAGCGGGATCGCTTTGAACTAAGAGATAAAATCGTAGGAATTGTTGGTGTCGGCAATGTGGGGTCACGTTTGAATGCTCGATTAAAGGCATTGGGTGTGAATACGTTATTATGCGATCCGCCAAGAGCGCGTATCGACAGTAATGAAACCTTCTGGCCGTTAGAAAAGCTGGTTAAAGAGGCCGATGTTTTAACCTTTCACACGCCACTTTATCGTGACGGGCAGGATAAAACCTATCATATGGTTGATGCTGAATTATTAGCCGCATTGCCAGAGGGGCGAATTCTGATTAATGCTTCCCGAGGCCCGGTTGTCGATAATGTCGCGTTATTACAGGCTCTGGAACAGGGTAAGCGACTCAGTACTATTTTAGACGTATGGGAGCCAGAGCCCGAGTTACTTTTACCGCTATTAGCTCGGGTCGATATTGGCACTCCTCATATTGCTGGTTACTCGCTGGAAGGCAAAGCGCGCGGAACCACACAAATTTATCACGCCCTCAGCCAGCATCTTGGGCGGCCTGAAAGCGTTGAGCTTTCTTCATTACTGCCTGAGGCGGAGTTTAGCCGAATCCTATTTAAAGGCGAGCTGGATGAGAGCAGACTCAAACGATTGATCCATCTGGTGTATGATGTGCGCCGTGATGATGCTCCATTAAGAGCCGTCGGTGGTCAGCCGGGTGAGTTTGATCGTTTACGCAAAGACTATGTTGAACGCCGGGAGTGGTCTTCTTTGACTGTCGAATGCGATAACGCTGATAGCCAAATATTGCTGCAACAGCTTGGCTTTAGTACCAAACTTATATAATTCAGCATAATAGGGTTCGTGGTTATATCACGGCGCTTTTCTCTGTTTGAAAAACAGCAGATAATTTCGCTCCAGAACGATTGATTGTTATTTTTTCGGAGAGTTTAGCATGACTGATGGTTGGCAAATTGCCGTACTTGGTGCCACCGGAGCAGTAGGGGAAGCGCTGCTCGAATTATTGGAAGAGCGTAATTTTCCGGTAGGAGAACTTTATCTTTTAGCCAGCGAACGTAGCGCCGGCGAAACCATTCGTTATAACGGTAAAAGTATTATTGTTCAAAATGCCGCCCAGTTTGACTGGTCACAGGCTCAGTTGGCCTTTTTTGTTGCCGGTCCTCAGGCGGCTAATTTGTACGCTGAAGAGGCTGCAGGTAATGGCTGTTTAGTGATTGATAACAGCGGTCTGTTTTCACTTGAACCTGATGTACCGCTAGTGGTACCTAGTGTAAATCCGCAGGCTCTGGCTGAATATCGCAACCGTAATATTGTTGCCGTAGCCGATAGTTTAACCAGCCAGCTTTTAACCGCGATTAAACCACTTTCTGACCTGGCCGATTTGGCACGTTTACAGGTTACCGTGATGTTAGCGGCATCTGCTCACGGTAAAGCTGCCGTCGACGATTTAGCCGGACAAAGTGCACGCTTACTCAATGGGTTACCGGTTGAAGAAGGCTTCTTCCAAAAGCAGCTCGCATTTAATTTATTACCGCTCTTGCCTGATACTGAAGGCAGCGTAAAAGAAGAGCGTCGATTAGTTGATGAAGCTCGAAAAGTATTACAGGATAGTGGATTACCTATTTCAGTTTCTTGTATTCAGTCTCCTGTTTTCTATGGCAATGCCCAGATTGTTCATTTGGAAGGCCTGCGCCCGTTATCAGCACAAGAAGCGGCCGAAGCCTTAGACAATGCGCCTGATATTCAAATTAGCGAAAGCGATGATTATCCGACTCAGGTGGGTGATGCCACAGGCAATCCGCATCTGAGCATTGGCTGTCTGCGTACTGACTACGGAATTCCTGAGCTTATTCAGTTCTGGTCAGTTGCTGATAACGTCCGCTTTGGCGGCGCGTTAATGGCCGTTGAAACGGCAGAGTTGATGATCCAGGAGTATATGTACTAATGTCCGCCGACGGCAAAATCAAGATTGCGCTTGGCATTGAGTATGATGGTAGCCGTTACTATGGCTGGCAACGCCAGCAAGAGGTTGCCAGCGTTCAGGGGCATCTGGAACAGGCTTTGACTCAGGTGGCTAATGAACCTATCAGCGTTTCCTGTGCCGGCAGAACCGATGCCGGCGTTCACGCTACCGGGCAGGTTGTTCATTTTGAGACTCAGGCGATGCGTAAAGAGGTCGCCTGGACGATGGGGGTAAATGCTAACTTACCTTCAGATATTGCCGTGCGTTGGGTAACTGAGGTGAATAGTGAGTTTCACGCTCGCTTTAGTGCCACCGCTCGTCGATATCGCTACGTGATTTATAATCATCGTTTTCGGCCGGCAATATTAAGCCATGGTGTGACTCACTTTCATTTGCCTTTGGATGAAGCGCGTATGCATCGGGCAGGTCAGAGCCTATTAGGGGAAAATGATTTTACCTCTTTTCGCGCGGTACAGTGCCAGTCGCGTACACCTTGGCGCAATGTGAAACATTTAAAAGTAACCCGTCAGGGTAATTATGTTGTGGTGGATATTAAGGCCAATGCCTTTGTTCATCATATGGTACGAAATATTGTCGGCAGCCTGCTAGAGATTGGCTGTGGCAATCAAAATGAAAACTGGATGGCAGAATTGCTGGCGGCGAAAGATCGCAAACTGGCCGCTGCTACAGGAAAGGCCGAAGGGCTATACTTAGTTTCAGTGGATTACCCGGACCATTTTAATTTGCCTGAAGTCTCTTTAGGTCCGCTATTCTTAGATAACAACCTTTGTGGATGATTGATAACCTCCTATGGAATACATCACTTTCTTAATCGACTTCATTCTTCATATTGATGTGCATCTGGCACAGATTTTTGCGGATTACGGTATTTGGGTATATGCCATTCTGTTCCTGATTTTATTTTGCGAAACCGGGCTGGTAGTAACACCATTTTTACCGGGTGATTCACTGTTATTCGTTGCGGGGGCGTTATCAGCCTTACCAACTAACGATATTAATGTTCACCTGATGATTGTGCTGATGTTAATTGCCGCTATTTTAGGCGATGCCGTCAACTATACGATTGGCCGGGTTTTTGGCGAGAGCCTGTTTAAAAATCCGGATTCAAAGATCTTCCGTAAGAGCTATCTCGATAAAACCCACCAGTTTTATGAGAAACACGGTGGTAAAACGATTATTTTGGCCCGTTTTGTGCCTATCGTTCGGACATTTGCACCTTTTGTTGCCGGTATGGGCCATATGAGCTATCGTCGTTTTGCTGCTTATAATGTTATCGGTGCTTTTCTGTGGGTGTTACTCTTTACCTATGCAGGATATATTTTTGGCGACTTGAAGATCGTACAAGATAATTTAAAATTACTGATAGTGGCGATTATTATTATCTCTATTCTTCCCGGCGTTATTGAGGTTTTACGCCATAGACGAGCAGCTGCAAAAAATAAAAATACTCGATAATTCAATGTATTAATTTTTATGGGTGCGAGAATAAAGGGGACTGATAAGTTTTTAGTCCACTCTCTCGGGCCAATATGGTTTAATGGGCGGCTTATCCGTGTAAGACACTGATTGTCGCAACGGGTAGATATCCGTCTGAATAACAGACCAGCATTATGCTAGGTTCAAACAGAAAGGTCATCAATGAGCTGGATTGAACGAATTTTAAGTAAAAGTAGCGCACCGACGCGTAGAGCCAACATCCCTGAAGGTGTTTGGACTAAGTGTGACAGCTGTGGACAGGTACTTTACCGTGCCGAGTTAGATCGCAATTTAGACGTTTGCCCTAAGTGCGATCACCATATGCGTATGACCGCCCGCGTGCGTTTACATAGCTTCCTTGATAAAGGAAGTGAAGTTGAGCTGGGTAGCGAGCTTGAGCCAAAAGATCTGCTTAAGTTTAAAGACTCTAAAAAATATAAAGACCGTCTGTCTGCTGCACAGAAAGAAACGGGTGAAAAAGACGCGTTAGTGGTAATGAAAGGTACTCTGTATGGAATGCCTATTGTTGTTGCTTCGTTTGAGTTTTCATTTATGGGCGGTTCAATGGCATCGGTTGTCGGTGCGCGCTTTGTTCGTGGCGTAGAACAAGCATTGGAAGACGGTTGTCCTCTGGTGTGCTTCTCTGCCAGCGGCGGTGCCCGTATGCAAGAAGCTCTGTTTTCTTTAATGCAGATGGCAAAAACCAGTGCTGCATTAGCGAAAATGCAAGAGCGCGGCCTGCCTTATATTTCAGTGCTTACCGATCCGACTATGGGCGGTGTATCTGCCAGTTTAGCGATGTTAGGTGATATTAACGTTGCTGAACCTAAAGCGCTGATTGGTTTTGCCGGTCCGCGCGTTATTGAACAAACGGTGCGTGAAAAATTACCGCCGGGCTTCCAACGTAGTGAGTTTCTGATTGAAAAAGGCGCGATTGATATGATCGTTCGTCGTCCGGAAATGCGCTTACGGTTAGCCAGTGTTTTAGCAAAATTAACCAATCAACCGCAGCCGCATGAGGCACATGAAGTGGAGCAGGTTCAACCTGAATCACCTTCAGAAGATGCAGAGCATGCCTGATTAGTTAACAGCTAATGATAAACGCACAGCCCGCTGGTATTTTATTACCAGCGGGCTGCAAAAAATGAAACCGTAGCTAAGTGAACGGGAATCATGAAAGATCTGGATATACCCCAAGCCACGTCGCCTCTTGCCTCGTGGCTTTACTATCTTGAGCATCTGCACAGCAAAGCGATTGAGTTAGGCTTAGATCGCGTTCGTTCTGTGGCAGACAGCCTTGGGTTGCTCAAACCCGCCCCCTATGTATTCACCGTTGCTGGTACTAATGGTAAGGGCACAACGTGCCGTACGCTTGAAACCATTCTAATAGCTCAGGGCTATCGCGTTGGCGTCTACAGCTCCCCGCATCTGATTCGTTATACAGAAAGAGTCAGAATTCAGGGGCAAGAGCTGCCTGAGCAGTTGCATACCCAAGCTTTTTCCCTGATAGAAACCGGCCGCAAAGACATTTCTTTAACTTACTTCGAATACAGTACATTGTCGGCGCTTCAGCTGTTTAAACAGTCTGGCTTAGACGTGGTTATTTTAGAGGTTGGTTTAGGCGGGCGTCTGGATGCGACAAATATTGTCGATGCCGACGTAGCGGTAGTGACCAGCATAGCGCTGGATCATACTGACTGGCTGGGCAGCGATCGGGAAAGCATCGGGCGTGAAAAGGCGGGCATTTTCCGTTCAAATAAACCGGCAGTTGTCGGAGAGCCTGATATGCCATCGACTATTGGTGATGTGGCTAACGGGCTGAATTCACCGCTTTATCGACGCGGCTATGAATGGTCATTTGAGCTAAATTTACCGGCATCCGAATGGTGCTGGAAGTCGGATAATCAAACGATTACTGGATTACCGTTGCCAAACGTTCCGTTGGCCAATGCAGCAACGGCTCTGGCTGCTTTACACTATTCTTCACTTCAAGTTAGTGAACAGGCCATTCACCAGGGGCTGTTGCAGGCATCATTACCGGGGCGTTTTCAAACCGTAGGTGAAAACCCGCTACGAATTTTAGACGTTGCCCATAACCCGCACGCCGCAGGCTATCTGGCGGAACGTCTTGCTGCGTTACCCGATCTGGGTGGTAAGGTCTATGCCGTCGTTGGCATGCTTTCAGATAAAGATATCGAAGGTACCCTGGCCCTGCTTAAACCGCTGGTTGACGCTTGGTACTGTGCCCCTCTTGAAGGGCCGCGCGGCGCTACGGCTGAGCAATTGGCGCAGTATTTACCTGAATCCCGATGTTTCCCTGACGTAAAGCGCGCCTGGCAGCAGGCCTTGCTGGATGCGAATACGCAGGATGTGATAATCGTTTGTGGTTCATTCCATACCGTTGCGCATGTTATGGAAGCGCTGGAGTCATTCACAGGAGAACAGTGTGGCTAGTCAATTTCAAAATAGGCTGATTGGAGCGGTGGTTATTGTCGCCGTTGGCGTGATTGTCCTTCCCAGCCTGTTTGATGGTAAGAAAAAGCATTACGAAGAGGAGTTCGCCTCTATTCCTTTAGTTCCTAAGGAAGGCGACGATCAAAATACCGATATTTTACCAACGGTAAATCATTCTTTGTCTGCTGATAACGATGCTCCTGAAGCCGCTTCAAATGGTCAGGCTGGTGCAAATTCAGCACAACGGCCGACAAGCGTTGAACCTCCTCCGTTGGTTCCATCTGCAACGGCAGGAAATAACCAGCCGGAGGCCAACCCTGAGCCACAACCGCCAACTAAGCCTGTCGATCCCAAACCGATAGAATCAAAGCCGGTAGAGGTTAAGCCAAAGACCGCTGAGAATAAGCCACAGACTAAACCGGTTGACGTTAAGCCCGTTGAAACTAAACCCGTTGAAGCCAAACCAAGCAAGCCTGTTGAAGCTGAAAAACCACCGGTAGGGCAGGCCTATATTGTTCAGCTTGGTGCATTGAAAAATGCAGATAAAGTGAACGAAATTGTCGCCACTTTAAGGCTGTCCGGTTATCGGGTCTATACGGTTCCGGCAACGCCGGTTCAGGGAAAAGTCACCCGATTAGTAGTCGGACCGGATACATCAAAACAAAAACTTGAAGCTGCCTTGCCTGAGTTGAAACAGCTCACCGGCTTGAATGGACAAGTTAAAGCATATAGCACCGTACGGTAACGTTTGCTTAAGGCGTAATTCCACTACGCAAACGTTTTCTTTTTCTGATAGAATGCGCTGCAAATCAGACGGCGTAGCATTTATATAGGCTGATTTTATGAAGTATCATGATATGAATACATGGATGTGTGTATGTTGATGTGGGTTGATTATGTGATTATCGGCGTGATTGCTTTCTCTTCGCTGGTAAGCCTGATTCGCGGATTTGTCCGTGAAGCCCTGTCGCTGGTAACCTGGATAGCAGCCTTTTTTATTGCCAGCCAGTTTTATCCATATCTGACCCTGTACTTCACGCAGTTCGAAGACGAGTTGGTTCGTAACGGAATTGCGATTGCCGCGCTATTTATTGCTACGCTGATTGTGGGTGCTATTGTTAACTATGTGATTGGCTCTTTGGTTAAACACACCGGACTTTCCGGTACTGACCGCGTTCTGGGCATCTGTTTTGGTGCGCTGCGTGGGGTATTGATTGTTGCTGCTATGTTGTTTTTCCTCGACTCATTTACATCGTTCTCGCAGACAACAGACTGGAAGCAGTCTCAGTTAATCCCGCAATTTAGTCATATCATCAAGTGGTTTTTTGACTACTTGCAGAGCACTTCGAGTTTCTTGCCGCATTCCCTGCAATAGACACAGTCGTCAGGTGGGAGGGCGGTGATACTGATGAGGAAAAGACAGCATGTGCGGTATTGTCGGTATTGTTGGTTTTACACCTGTTAACCAATCCATTTATGATGCTCTCACGGTGCTACAGCACCGTGGACAAGATGCCGCAGGCATTGTCACTATTGATGCGAACAACTGCTTTCGGCTAAGAAAAGCCAACGGATTGGTCAAAGATGTGTTCGAAATGCGGCATATGCAGCGGCTTCAGGGCAATATGGGGATTGGCCACGTCCGCTACCCTACAGCGGGTGGTTCTACGGCATCTGAAGCTCAGCCTTTCTATGTTAACTCTCCATATGGAATTACGCTGGCTCATAACGGCAACCTGACTAATGCCCATGAGTTAAAAAAGAAAATTTTTGAAGTCGCCCGCCGCCATATCAATACCACTTCTGATTCCGAAGTTTTACTGAACATTCTGGCCAGTGAGTTGGACAATTTCCGCCACTATCCTTTGAAACCAGACGACGTTTTTACTTCAGTCCGTAACACCCATAAATTAATTCGTGGAGCCTATGCCTGCGTTGCGATGATTATTGGTCACGGTATGCTGGCATTTCGCGATCCTAACGGCATTCGACCGCTGGTCATTGGTAAACGCACATTAGACGATGGCCGTATTGAGCATATGGTTGCCTCTGAGAGCGTTGCGCTTGATACCTTAGGCTTCGACTTTATGCGTGACGTGGAGCCGGGAGAGGCCGTCTACGTGACAGAACAAGGGCAAATGTTTACCCAGCAGTGTGCCGATAACCCTAAAAATCATCCTTGCCTGTTTGAATATGTCTATTTTGCTCGCCCTGATTCGTTTATGAATAAGATCTCGGTCTATAGCGCTCGGGTTCGTATGGGGAAAACCTTGGGTGAAAAGATTGCCCGTGAATGGGATGATTTAGACATCGACGTGGTGATCCCAATTCCTGAAACCTCCTGTGATATAGCCTTAGAGATCGCCCGAATTTTAGATAAGCCTTATCGTCAGGGATTTGTGAAAAACCGGTATGTTGGCCGTACATTTATCATGCCGGGGCAGCAGGCCCGTCGGCAGTCGGTGCGGCGTAAACTCAATGCTAATCGTGCCGAATTTCGCGATAAGTGTGTTTTGTTGGTTGATGATTCAATTGTACGCGGGACAACGTCTGAGCAGATCGTTGAAATGGCTCGTGAAGCAGGCGCGAAGAAAGTCTATTTGGCCTCTGCTGCGCCTGAAGTCCGTTTTCCTAATGTTTATGGCATCGATATGCCCAGCGCCAATGAACTCATTGCCCACGGACGAGAAGTAGACGAAATAGCCAAAATCATCGGAGCCGATGCTTTAATATTTCAGGACTTAGGCGATTTAATAGACGCCGTCCGTGATGATAATCAGGACATTCAACAGTTTGAATGTTCAGTATTCGATGGCATTTATGTCACCAAGGATATCGATCAGAACTATCTGGATTATTTAGATTCATTACGTAATGATGACGTTAAAGCAGATATCGATCATCATAACGCAGAAAACTTAGAATTATATAACGAAGGGTGATTATATAACTCCCATTCTATTTTTAGGTTAAATAACGCTCTTTTAATATTATAAAAAAATAAAACGCATCTTAATATTAAGATGCGTTTTTTTATTCTATATTTCATACCTATAACGCATTAGTTTTATTTAAAAATAAGAGGTTTTAACTCTTTTGTGTGAGTGGCTGTTTTTTATGCCATTCTAAGTCAATACTTCAATGAAATAATAATTTATATTTATTAATCAACTGGATGGAATAATTTTTCGTGTTTTTTACTTACTCTGCAACACATGCTAGAATGCTTTTAAATTGAATGTGACGATCGATACAAGTTGTTTGATAGATTGTGTTTATCAAATGATGTTAATCGATCGTTATTAACAATTTATTAAAAAATCGATAGTGATCTACTATTGTCGCTGTATATAGGACGATTTTGTTTATGGATGATAATTCCCTTTGTGTGGTTTTAAGCAGTCCATAAGTAGATTTCTATCGATTTATTGGACTTGAGCATAGGGAATTGTATCTGTGAATAAAATCTATCGAATTATTTGGAACAACGCGTTAGGGACTTGGACTGTTACTTCTGAGTTAGGACGTGGAAAAGTTAAAAGTTCTACAAATAAGACGCTGGCAGGAATAGGACTTGGATTGTCGCTATTATCCGCCTCCGCATTTTCATCACCTCATTGTGACACTACGGCATTAACCTGTGATTTGACCAGTTCGTGGGATTTCGTTTTCGCCAATAGCGGTGCGGAAACCATGTTCGTCAATGATGGTAAAAATTATACCGTCAGCGGACCTTCAATTTTTAATGACAATACCAGTTCCGGCAGGATACTGATGACCGCTGATGATGCCATAGATCAAGGCTATATCACCAATACGACGGAAAAATCGAACGGTAAGCCGTTAATCACTTTTGGCAATAAAGATAACACGGCTGTGGTAACTGACCCGCAATCGGGCGTGACCTCAACGGTCAATATGTATCACTCAGATAAAATCACACAAAGCCTCAGAAACCCTGTGGTTAACGTTATCGATCTCTCGGTTACTTCCGCTCCCTATTATTATCAAGCCGGCTTCGTAAAGGTAACTAACGGTGAAGCAACTATCAACGTTGTTGCCCCCAGAATTAGCGCCAGCTTTAAGGATACTCAGTTAGCTTCTGCGGTGAGTACGACCACTAATGCAAAAGTGATCTGGTCATCTGACAATATTGTTGCTCAGGGTGCTAATGTCACCAGTGCAACTCAAGAAACTGCCCAAACCTCATACTATATTTATGCCAATTCAATAACCGCATTTGATGGCTCAACTATCGAGATTAAAGATTTAGCCGGATTAAGAAATTATAACAATTGGCTGATCGAACAGGTTAAGGGCAGAAAACTGGCAGGTACAGCGTACGATAGCCAATTGGCCAAAGCGTATACCGTTAGAAATGTGACCTATCTTGTTAACCCAGTCCCTGTTGGTACTGTCGTTAACGATCCGATTTTAACTGCAGACGTGGGTGTTTTTGCGCCACTTCATGCCAGCGGCAGCAAAGCGACAGCCGTATTGACCGGCTCATTAACTGGTACGGTGAATCACAACAGTAATGAAGGCATCAGTATGGTGATGCTGGAAAATGGCAGTACCGGTATTAACCAAGGTAGGATAAGCAGTTGGGGTTTCGGCTATGGCGTGATTGTTAAAAGTGGCAGTACCTTTATCAATCAGGGATTAATCAACAATAATGACAGTCCAGTTATTACCTACTTAAGCAGAGTCAACGGTCAGAACAGCCATTACATTAATGATACTCAGGGAATCATTAATTTATCACCGGGCGGGAGCTTCACGATAGACTCAAGCTACGGTTTTTTCCTTTTCAATGGTGGAAAGGTCACTAATAAGGGAATTATCAACCTTTCTGATGCCGATCGTGTTAATCCGGGCCGTGTATTTGGTATTTTTGCTAACAGCGGTACCTTTGATAATCAAGGTTTAATGACCTTAGGCTTAAAGGCTGACGGAACGGCGGTCAATACCTCGGTTGAATCACAAATTGTCAATCTGGCAAGCACCGGCGGTGCCAATATCAATAGTGGTCAAATGGTGCTGGGTGAAAAAGCTCAGGGCTCTACGGCTGTGCGAATATCTCATGTTGGTAATGCTAACTTTACCAACAGCGGCACTATCGATATTTTAGGTGAGAAGTCAGAAACGGCGGCATCAAACATCGGTATTTCCGCCACCGGTAAAACCTACGGCATTAATAATAGCGGAACCATCAATGTAAAAGGCACCAATAACATTGGCCTGCATGTATATAATGGCGCGCAAGCATCCTCGTCCGGGGATATTAACGTTGTCGGTAAACAAACTGCCAATAAGCTCAATAACTTTGGCGTGTGGGTGGAGAGTTTAGGTTCTATCGCCACCGTTTCCGGTACGGTGAATGTAACCGGTGATAATGCGATTGCCATTCATGCAAAGAATCAAGGTCAGATAAATCTTACCGGCAATGGACGAGTGACTTTTGCCGATGGTGAAAACCAGATTGGCTATTACATTTATGGTGCCGGTTCTAAAATCAATAACACCAGTACCGGTACCCAAGACGTTACCACTAAAAATTCTACGCTGATGCGCCTTGACGGCGGCGCGACCTTTACCGGATCTTCTGCTTCTACTTCGACCATGTCGGCCTCCGGCGATAACTCCACGGTTATTGTGGCGACCGGTACCGGCACCCAGGTTGATTCGGGCGGTATGACGGTCAATGTGAACGGCAAAAACGCTACCGGCTTCCTGATTGAAGGCGGGGCGACCGGTAATATTGGCAACACTGCTACCATAAAACTCTCCGGTGAAGGGGCGATTGCCGGCATTGCCGACGGCCAGGGCCATGACCTGACCGGCGCTGAAAAGATAATGACCGAGGCGGAGAAAAAAGCCACCTCGCTGACCGCCGGGGCTAATCTTAACTCATCGCTTAACGGCGTGGTGGGCTATATTGCCCGCAATTTAGCAACCTTAACTAACTCAGGTAGCATCACATTTAGCGGTGATAACACCACCGGTATTCAGGTGGAAGAAGGGGCGGTTGGCGTAAACAGCGGCAATATCACCTTAGACGGCCAAGGCTCGGTGGGGCTCAAAGCCTCGGCCAGCACCCTTGAAACCCAATTGAGTTCTACCGGCAACCTGACCTTAAACGGTAACTGGGACGGGGCGGATGATGCCACCCGGACCACTGGTGTGTTAGCCGACGGCAGTCAGGTCTCCGTGACCATCGGTGATGGTA
>POVV01000460.1_pt1 | contig 26227 bp, 18 predicted proteins | sample 1560271 | NCBI WGS metagenome assembly POVV01 (sample SAMN08337232, study PRJNA429181) | Bioreactor metagenome, whole genome shotgun sequencing project. | biome: cows' rumen and soil; feature: anaerobic; isolation source: anaerobic chemostat enrichment culture, galacturonate as sole carbon... | reverse complement strand
CATGGACGATCTAGAACGATGGAGAATGGAGTCTCTATTACACGTCAAATGGTTGATCAGTTCTTATATAAAGATGGTTTGCCTCGCGATAAGTCTCCTTTGAAAATTTCAAAAGAAACAAGTTTTGACGATGCTTTTAAAGATAGAGATCCTCGTTTGAAAATGACAGTATTCTGTTTAGAGGATAAAGATGCGTATAAGGGAGCTTACATACCTTTTACGAATCAGCATGGTAACGGATATTCTATCAAGAAAGGATTTATGTTGAGTGAATGGACTACTGTATCGAAGGAAACTGTAGATAATATGATCATACGCTATGCAGAAATACTTGTATCTTATGCAGAAGCATTATACGAATACAATGGGTCAATAACAGATGATCAACTGGATAAAACGGTAAACAAACTGCGAGCCAGAGTTGGCTTTACAGTGAAGCTTACAAACAATTTCGTTACTGCAAACTCATTGAATATGCTGGATGAAGTTCGTCGCGAACGTACAGTCGAATTTATCGATGAAGGATTTCGTTATGATGATATCATGCGTTGGAAAATCGCCGAAAAAGTATTGCCTGTGGCTCTCGTCGGTGCAAAATTCGTGGATTCGGAAACAAGCAAAGCTCGTAAAGACTTGGCAAATAGGTTAACTGATGCTAATGGCATGCTCAATGGTGTAAAAGTATCTGATCAGGCTGATATGTATGTAATAGAGTTAGCCAGTACACGCAAATTTGATGCTAAGAAAGATTATTTATACCCTATTCCTTTGAATGAGATATCTATGTCTCAGGGAAATATTACACAAAATCCTAACTGGTAAAATTTGAATTATGAAAAAAATATTATACCTATTGACAGCAATAGCTCTTTGCTTCACTTTCACAAACTGTAGTGATGATGATTGGACTACCGATCCTGCTTTGGAGCACATTTATTACGTAGGATTTCAACAATGGTTTTCTAAAACCGCTAACGATGTTGTTTACAATGTTAATCGTGGGGCAACACTCGAAATACCAGTTCAGTTCTATAGCGAACGTATAAGATCTTATGACGTATCTACCTATTACTATGTTACTCCGGGAACCTTAGCTCTAGGTACAGATTTTCAGATGGTAGATGCCAATGGTAGTGTTTTGCAACCCGATGCTAATGGTGCTTACAAGTTTGATTGGCCTAAGGCGGTAAAAGGGGTTCAGAAGGTATATATTAAGGCTTTGAATGGAAAAGCCGGAGCAATTACCGTATATACATTTGATCCTAATGCCGGAGCAATTACTCATCCGGATAATATTACTAATAGTAAGACAAACGATTATGAAGTAAGATCGTTTACTCAAAACTATAAAGTAGCTGTAAACATTAAGTAATGAACCGTACGGAATAATCATGAAAGAGGCAGGGCATGTCTTCGTGTTCTGCCTCTTTTCTTTAATCAAATACATAATGAGGTTATCTTTTTTTAAGACTGCATTACTCTTTCAATTGTTATTTTTATCGATAATAGTTTCTGCTCAACGTCAAGAAAAGACCATCAACGATGGGTGGCGATTTAAGCAGGAAGATGTTAAAGGTGCAGAACAAGTAGGATTCAACGATAAACAATGGGGAAATATATCTGTGCCTCATTCTTGGAATAGCGATGCCTACACTGCGAAAAACTATTATAGAGGAGCAGCATGGTATCGAAAGACAATTTTTATTCCTCAAACAGAAAGCGATAAACAACTTTTTATCCGATGGGAAGGTGTCAATCACTCCGCATCGGTATATATCAATGGTCAGTTTATTGGCCAACACAAAGGCGGGTATACCTCTTTTACATTCGATATAACAGCATATTGTAAATTTGGTGAAGATAATATTATTGCAGTTAAGGCTGATAATACACTGAATGATGTTCCGCCTATTTCGGGCGATTTTACAATTTTTGGAGGTATGTATCGTGATGTTTGGTTAATCGCAACTCCAAAGCAACATATAGACCTGTCTAATAAGGGTTCTAATGGCATATTTATCGAAACAAAAAATGTTTCGGAGCAATCAGCAGATTATATTATAAGAGGTTCTGTTGTAAATGAATCTACCTCAAAAGCGTCTGTAAAAGTAGCTAGTACAATCAAAGATATATCGGGTAAAACAGTGAAAGTTTTAACCCGGACAATTTCATTTAAAGGGAAAGAACAAAAAGCTTTTTCGATGGAAGGGACTATTGCGGATCCAATGCTATGGTCGCCTGAAAATCCTAATTTATATACAGTGGAAACAATAGTAACCGATGCTAAGACGAATACAATCTTAGATGCGGTGAATTCATATACAGGGTTCAGATGGTTTTCATTTGACGGTCAAAAAGGGTTCTTTCTCAATGGAAAACCATATAAACTAAGAGGGGTATGCCGACATCAGGATCAAAAGCCTTTAGCCAATGCTCTGAGTGATGAAATGCATAGACGCGATATGGCTCTGATAAAAGATATGGGTGCAAACTTTATTCGCATTTCGCACTACCCTCAGGATCCTGCTGTAATAGAACAATGCGACAGGATGGGGCTTCTTGTATGGGAAGAAATTCCGGTTATTGATATTGTTCCCGAATCGGCCGAGTTTGCTGATGTTTGCGAATCTGTGTTGCGTGAAATGATTCGTCAGCACTACAATCATCCTTCGGTTATCATGTGGGGATACATGAATGAAATTCTTCTGGTAACTCAACGAAGATCCAAGGGCGAAGAATTAACGACCGCTACCAATCGGGCTTTAGATTTAGCAAAAAGATTAGAGCAAGTTTTAAAAGAAGAAGACCCATCACGATACAGTGTTATGGCGTTTCATGGTAGTCAAAGTTACAACGATGCCGGATTCGGAAATGTAACTGACATCGTAGGATGGAATCTTTATCAAGGATGGTATTCGGATAATTTTGCGCAATTTGACCAGTTTATGAAAAAGCAACAGGAGCTTTATCCTGATAAACCTAAAATAGTGAGCGAATATGGTGCAGGATCGGATAAGCGCATTCATTCTATGGAGCCGAAGCGATTCGATTTTAGTATTGAGTACCATCAACTGTATGCAGAACATTATCTCAAAACAATAGAACGTGAACCTTATATTGCAGGTGCTACCTATTGGAATTTTATTGATTTTGGCTCGGCTCAGCGTGATGAATCAATGCCAAGGATAAATAACAAAGGACTGGTATATGCAGACCGTACACCAAAGGATGTTTATTATCTTTTCAAGGCATATTTCCGCGAAGATATACCTGTGTTACATATTGCCTCACACGATTGGGCAAATCGTACAGGCGAAAGTCTGCAATCTATAAAAGTATATTCTAATCTCGAAGAGGTAGAATTATTCTTGGATGGTAAATCGATGAATGTAAAACAAATTGTGGATAAGAAAGCCGAATGGAAATTGGCTCTCACACCGGGAGTTCATTACGTTTCTGCTAAAGGAAAATATAAAGGTGAAATTGTGGAAACCGGTTTAACTATCACATTCGAGGAAACACCAGACGTTGCTAATCTGGAGAATAAAGAACTGGCCATTAATGTGGGTAGCAAAACTTATTTCACTTCGGCAGAAAGCAATCTGACATGGGTGCCCGACAAAGAATATATCTCAGGTAGTTGGGGTTATATTGGCGGAGAAAGTTCCTCTACTCAGACCGAAATTACAGGAACGACTGACAACCCGCTTTATCAGACTTTAAGAGTTTCTCCTGATATGTATCGTTTCGATGTGCAAAATGGACAATACGAAGTAGAATTATTGTTTGCCGACATTTTCCAAACTCGCAATGTGGCGGCACATCTGCTTGGTGCTGAGTTGCAAGAAGGGGATTCGCAAAATATATTTGATGTCGTGATTAACGGACAGAAGGTAGACCACAACCTTAATTTCGCTAACACTTCGGGTTATTATAATGCCGCCAAAAAGAGGTATATTGTAAATGTTACGAATAATATTATTACCCTGCAACTTACGGCAATATCAGGTAAAACATTTTTGAATGGAATAAAACTTAGAAAATTATAAAATAGAATAAAGATGAGGAGAGTATTTCTGACACTGTTTACGCTGTTTTGTCTCTTAATATCTGTACATGCCCAGTGGATGTGGAACGCAGATAAGATGAAAGAGATAAAAAGTAATCTAAATTCATTTACCTATGCTAATGCATATCGCACTCTTATTGATGATGCTGAAGAAGCCTTGAAAAGAGGTGCTTATTCGGTCACATTTAAAGAGGGTTTAGCTCCGAGCGGTGATAAACATGACTATGTGAGTCTAAGTCGCTATGTATGGCCCGATCCATCTAAAAAAGACGGACTTCCATACATAACCAGAGATGGAGAATCAAATCCGGAGTTGGAAAAATACGACCGTAATCCTCTGGGAAATATGGCTAGTTCGGTAACTACTCTTTCTCTGGCATATTATTATAGTGGAGATGAACGTTATGCCCTGAAAGCAGTGGATTTACTGAGAGTATGGTTCCTCAATAAGGATACAAAGATGAATCCTCACTTGACTTATGCACAGTTTGTTCCAGGACAGAATGACAATAAGGGACGCCCATTCGGATTGATAGATACATACTCTTTTGTGGACATGCTTAATGCTGTGAAGCTACTCGAATCATCGCATAATTATACATCTAAAGATAGAGAAGGGCTGCAACAATGGTTCAGTCAGCTCAAAGAATGGTGGGAAACGGCTGATCAGGCAATAGCTGAAAAAAATGGAAAAAACAACCACGGGCTAGCTTATGATGTGCAGCTTGTTATGTATTCATTATTTTCTGGAGACAAAGACACTGCATTGAAGGTTATCAATGAGTTTCCTAAACTACGCTTATTCGACCAAATAATGCCTGATGGTAGCCAACCTCATGAGCTAAGGAGGACTCTTGCTTATCATTATTCGGTGTATAATCTTTACTTTATGGTAGATATGACTGCCATAGCAAAGAATCAAGGCATAGAGATATACAGGATGCAGTCAGCAGATGGAAGATCGTTATATAAAGCGATTGACTTCTTGTCTCCATATTTAGGCAAAAGCAAATCGTCTTGGCCGTATAAACAAATTAGCGGATGGGATGGTGCATTACAATCGTTATGTAAGGAGTTGTACCGAGTGAGTACAATCGATCCTTCTCGTCAGGATTATTTGCAGCTATATAAAACTTATAGTAAGCAGGGCTTGTCTGATCGTAACCGCCTACTTTATGGTGCAACAGATCCCATAGAAGAAGCTTTCACCTTTGCGGGGAAACAATTCCAATATGCCTACAAATGCGCAGATGATGTAATGGTCAAATCGAAAAATACAAAAAAGGCTATTCCGCGTACTATTAATAAAGATGGCAGTTTACGCCTGGTCGATCCTCGTGACTGGTGTTCAGGATTCTTCCCCGGTTCGCAGTGGTTTATGTATGCTTATACCAAAGATGATAAATGGAAAGCGGCGGCAGATAAGTATAGTAAAATAATAGAGATAGAGAAGTTTGATCGTACATCTCACGACGTAGGTTTTAAGATGTTCAATTCTTTTGGGAACGGATATAAATTGACTGGAAATGAATCTTATAAAGAAGTTGTGATCCAGTCGGCAAAGACATTGATCAAACGCTATAATACAAAAATAGGATCGATACGTTCTTGGGATTTTAATCGTAAAATTTGGCAATTCCCTGTTATCATAGATAATATGATGAATCTTGAATTACTATTCGAAGCATCCAAGTATACAGGAGATAAGATATATTACGATATAGCGGATACTCATGCCGAGACTACATTGAAAAATCATTTCAGAGACGATTATTCGTCATACCATGTGGTGGATTATGATACGATAACAGGAAAAGCGCGCCATAAACAGACGCTTCAGGGCTTTTCTGATTCTTCGGCATGGGCACGCGGACAAGCATGGGGAGTATATGGTTTTACTATGGCATACCGGTATACGCAAAAAACAGAGTACCTGAAACAAGCGGAAGGAATAGCTGATTTTATGTTTACACATCCTAATCTCCCCCAAGATATGATCCCATATTGGGACTATAATGACACGGGGATACCGAATGTGTCGCGGGATGCTTCTGCGGCAGCAATATCGGCTTCGGCATTATACGAGTTGGCTCAATATATACCCGAAAAGAAAGACTTATATATGAAGTGGGCTGATACTATATTGGCTAATCTTATCCAATATTATGAGACAAAAGTTGGTGCTAGCTATGGCTTTCTGCTTCTTCATTCTACCGGGCATAAACCGGGAGGAGATGAAATAGATGTTCCTATTTCATATGCCGATTATTATTTCTTAGAAGCATTACTCAGGCGAAATAAGTTATAAAGATGAGTTGGTTTTGATCGGCTTAAATGCTAAGACGTTAAGCCGATTTTACCAAATTATTTGTAGATTTGTTAAACAAACATATTATAGACACATATAAAACTTAAATCATTATTTTATCATGAAGTATTCATTAATTATTTGCAGCCTGGCATTCATTTCATTTTTCTCGTGTAAAAATCAGCAGAATAATGAAGATGTTGTAAAAAAAGATTTTGATTTTGCTGCATCGCAATTGACCTATGCTATGACCGAAGTAAATAAAGCCTTGGTTGAGGACACCACTGCGGCAAGAAAGATGCTGGTTTCTCCTCGTACAATCGAACCGGATGGCAAACTGAAGTTAGTTGCTTCGCGAGACTGGTGCTCCGGATTCTTCCCTGGGTCACTGTGGTATATGTATGAATATACAAAAGACAAGAAATGGGAGGATGCTGCCCGTAAATATACCGATCCGTTGGAACGTGAAAAGAAAAATGGTGGTACGCACGATATGGGATTCAAAGTATATTGCAGCTTTGGCAATGGATATCGTCTGTCTAATGACGAGAACTATAAGAATATTCTGTTAGAGTCGGCTTATACGCTAATAACCAGATATAAACCGAATGCTAAAATTATCCGTTCATGGGATCATAATAAGGATAAGTGGCAATGCCCTGTGATTATAGACAATATGATGAATCTAGAATTGCTTTTCTGGGCATTTAAAGAAAGTAAAGATTCTACTTTTTATAACGTAGCAGTTAATCATGCCCATACTACAATTAAAAATCATTTCCGTGAAGATTATGGAACATATCACGTAATCGATTATGACACAATCACAGGGGAGGTTTTACATCGCAATACTCATCAAGGGTTTGCTCATGAGTCTACATGGTCGAGAGGCGAAGCTTGGGCTATTTATGGTTATACAATGTGTTACCGTGAGACCAAACTTCCTGAGTTCTTGGATCAGGCAAAACATGTAGCGAATTTTATATTTACAAATAAGAATCTTCCGGAAGACCTTATCCCATATTGGGACTATAATGCACCCCAAATACCGAACGAGCCACGAGATGTTTCGGCTGCAACAGTTACGGCTTCTGCTTTGTACGAACTGAGTACATATGATACAGAAAATGCCGCAAAATATAAAAAATGGGCTGATACCATAATTGAAAACCTGAGTAAAAATTATATGGCGAAGCAGGGCGAAGATAGAGGTTTCTTATTATTACACAGTGTAGGTTCTAAGCCTAGTAACTCTGAGGTAGATGTACCTTTGTCTTATGCTGATTACTATTTTCTTGAGGCATTGTTGCGAAAACAAACACTTGAGAAAACGGGTAAATTGTTTTGAAAAGACAAATCTTGAAGTTTAGATAATGAATAGATTATTCTATAAAATAATTTCAATCTGTATCTTTTGGGGTATTAGTTTGTCTGTTTTTTCACAGATAAACTATTCTCAAAAGATACGGCTGAACGATGGATGGGAATTTCTCCGTCAGGATTTGGGTAGTATCTGGGAATCGGTAAGGCCGGTTGCGAATCAAGATGCACCAGAGGCCGTTCCTCTTTGGACAAAAGTTACTCTCCCTCATTGCTTCAATGCAGAAGATGGAGTCGATCCTGACGTCAACTATTACGAAGGGCCGGGTTGGTATCGTACCATGTTAGGAGTAAATAATCCATATCGAAATGGTCGGACTATACTTGAGTTTGAGGGTGCCGGACAGAAGACTGACGTTTATATATTTACTCAAAAGGTGGGTAGCCATGTAGGTGGATATGACGAATGGACAGTTGATATAACAGATGCGGTTAACGACTTCTTGAATAGTGCGGATGCAAAACGATTCAATGGTAAAATACCATTATCTATTCGTTGCGATAATACACGGGATACGGAACTTATTCCTTCAGATATGTCGGACTTTTCCATCTATGGCGGCATTTATCGCTATCTGAATCTCGTTTATACTCCGGCATTGGCGTTTACAGGTATTCAGGCTAATGCTGTGGTAGATGAAAAAGGAAAGCTTGGAAGCCTTAGGATAAATGGACGTTTTTCTAATAAATCTACAGACAGCTCAGCGACTTTAAATATTAAGGTGTTCGACCCAAAAGGGAAACTGATAAGAGAAGAGAATAAATCGATCTCGAATTTTAATGAACAAGAACTTTTATCTCTTGATATTGTGAAGCTTGTATTGTGGTCGCCTCAGTCTCCAAATCTTTATTCTTGCGAATTGACATTGTCGTCTTCAGCGGGAACAATGACCTGTAAGGATGTATTTGGGTTCCGACATTTTGAATTTAAAGATAAAGGTCCGTTTTTCCTTAATGGAGAACGCTTGTTGCTAAAAGGGACACATCGTCACGAAGATCACGCAGGCGTAGGTGCTGCTATGACTGAAGAGCAAATTGTAGAGGAAATGCAGTTGATGAAAGATATGGGCGTAAATTTCATTCGCTTAGGTCACTATCAGCAGTCTCGTATTGTCCTTGAGCAATGCGATAAACTTGGGATATTAGTCTGGGAAGAAATACCATGGTGTCGTGGTGGATTGGGTGGTGATGTATATAAGGAGCAAGCTCGCAGGATGCTTACGAATATGATTGTACAGCATCGCAATCATCCTTCAGTCATTCTTTGGGGGTTGGGTAATGAAAACGATTGGCCGAACGATTTCCCTGAATTTGATAAAGAAAAGATTCGTGGATTTATGAGCGAGTTGCATAATCTATCTCATCAATTGGATGACACACGTTTGACTTGTATTCGTCGTTGCGACTTTTGTAGAGATATTGTAGATGTATATTCTCCTTCTATATGGGCGGGTTGGTACAGAGGTTTTTATACTCAGTATAAAGAATTCACTCAAATGGAAATGGAGAAAGTAAACCATTTTCTTCATGTAGAGTGGGGTGGAGACAGCCATGCTATGCGCCATGCTGAATGCGATTATTCCGCAATAGAAAAGAGTACAGATAGAAATGCAACTTATGCTGAAATAGCTAAAGCATCGAAAGCAAAACAAGATTGGAGCGAATCATATATCACAGATATTATAGATTGGCACCTGAAAGAACAGGAGACTATGCCTTGGCTTACAGGAACTGCTTATTGGCCTTTCAAAGACTTCTCTACACCGTTGCGTCCGACTAACCCAGTCCCGTTTGTTAATCAAAAGGGAGTTATTAGCCGCGATCTTGCATTGAAAGAGGTTTATTATGTATTCCAGTCATATTGGACAGACATGCCGATGGTACACATTTACGGGCATACGTGGCCTACGCGCTGGGGCAGGGCCGATGAGGAGAAACTGATAAAAGTTTATTCCAACTGTGAGGCGGTGGAGTTATTCCTGAATGGAAAAAGCTTAGGTAAAAAGAAACGTAATTCGCAGGATTTCCCCGCAGCAGGACTTCGATGGAATACCTTGCTTCAACAAGGGAAAAATACCGTGAAAGCCATAGCTACAAATGGTGAGGGGAAAAAAGTGATAGTAAGTTTTGAGGACGAAATAACGTTCGAGTACGAAACAAGGCCATTTGGAAAACCAACTGAAATAAAAGTAACGACATCGAACGCAGATAATAATGCCGTTTGGATAGAAGCTGAACTCAGAGATGCCAATGGTGTTGTGTCTTTAGAATCATCAGACTTTATACGTTTTGAAGCTATTGGTGACGGACAATTGATAAAAAATCAGGGTACATCTACAGGTTCGAGTAAAGTGCAAGCTTATAATGGCAGAGCTAAAATAAAGTTAGAAAAAAATCAGGGGAAATCGGTTGTATCCGTAAAAGTAGATGGGCTGAAAACCGTCTTTGTTACCGTTGAGTAGAGAATATTAGGATGAAAGTGTTTTTAGGTTATTATATAGTTTTTTTCAGTCTATGTGTATTACATGCCTCTTGTAATACACATATCGACTGGAATAAAAGTGCAGATGTCGTTTTGCATGACGTAATAAAGCAGAATGCAGCTTGGGCTTTGGAGCAAGAGCCTCAGACAATCACAGATTTCAGATGTGATCGCAGTGCAGGTGGAGTGCATGATTTTTATTCCGAAGGGGATTACTGGTGGCCCGATCCATTAAATCCGGATGGACCTTATATAAGAAAAGATGGAGAAACAAATCCTGAAAATTTTGTCGCGCATCGGCAGGTGATGATTCGCTTTAGCAAAATAATAGGTTCGTTGGCATCGGCATATGTTGCAACGGGAGATGATAAATACGTACAAGCCGCCTTTAAGCACCTAAATGCATGGTTTGTGGATACTACAACTATGATGAGACCAAACCTTCTTTATGCGCAAGCTATAAAAGGTGTAACTCAGGGTCGGGGAATCGGTATTATTGATACTGTTCATTTGATGGGAGTCGCACAAGGCGTTACCTGTATGCAGAACTCCAAATATGCCGACCCTGAAAATCTGAAAGCGATAAAGAAATGGTTTTCGGACTATATCGAGTGGCTGACTACTCATAAAAATGGAATAGATGAAATGAATGCGAAGAATAATCATGGAACATGTTGGGTGATGCAGGTAGCTTCGTTTGCAAAACTTACCGGAAATGAAAACGTCTTAGAATTTTGCCGTAAACGTTACAAAGAAGTCTTATTACCTAATCAAATGGCTGAGAACGGAAGTTTTCCTCTCGAATTGGAACGAACAAAACCTTATGGATATGCTTTGTTTAATTTAGATGCCATGGCTACTATCTGTCAAATATTATCTACCGAGAACGATAACTTATGGACTTATATTGCAGATAAGGGACAAAGTCTCAAAAAGGGAGTAGATTTTATGTATCCTTTTATTAAAAATAAATCTGCTTGGACTTATCCGCAGGATGTTATGTATTGGAATGATTGGCCTGTTGCGCAACCTAGCCTTATCTTTAGTGCTGTTGCATATAATGACAAATCATACTTTGAATTGTGGAAACAATTAGATCATAATCCGACAGTCGGTGAAGTAGAACGAAATCTGCCCATAAGAAACCCTTTGATATGGTTGAGAAATTAACCTGTTAAAATTCGGGATATTTTTTGCTTTAATAAGATAAAAGGGTTATCTTTGTCGGCTGAAAAAGAAGAAATAATTAAAAACTACTATAATGAAGAAAGGTATTCATCCAGAAAACTATCGTCCGGTTGCTTTCAAAGATATGTCTAATGATGAGGTATTTATCTCACGTTCAACTATCAACGCTAGAGAAAATATCGAAATAGATGGCGTTACTTATCCACTAGTAAAACTAGAAATTACTAGTTCTTCACATCCTTTCTACACAGGTAAACAAAAACTTGTGGATACAGCAGGACGTGTTGATAAGTTCATGAGCCGTTATGCAAAACGTACTCAACCGAAGAAATAATAATTGAGTGTAGAAATTACGTGACTACGAAATAAAAAGAGTCAACCATACGGTTGGCTCTTTTTTTATAATTATCAAAATTGTAACAGTGTTTTTAGAAAATATCTCTTAAATTTATCAGGTTATTAATCAAGAAAATTATTATGCTGAAAGAAGAAACACTTAAATTTATTACAGAACTAAAACTAAATAATAATAGAGAATGGTTCGCCGAAAATAAAGGCAGGTATGAAGCTGCACGTGCAAATTTTGAACAATTGGTAGCACAGATAATACAAGGAATAAATGCTTTCGATACAGAGTTAGGCTATTTGGAGCCAAAGAAATGTGTTTTTCGAATATACAGAGATGTGAGGTTTTCGGAAGATAAATCTCCCTATAAAACACATTTCGGAGCGGTATTTCGCCCTAGTGGATTGAATAAAACTTCGGGCTATTATTTCCATCTCGATCCGGATGAGGCTTTCGTCTCTTGTGGACATTATATGTTGATGCCCGATCAATTAAAAAAGGTTAGAAGGGGTATTTATAATGATTTTGAGATGTTCAGCTCTATTGTTAATGACAAGAATTTCAAAAAGGAATTTGGCGATTTATATAAGGATGATGATATGCTGAAACGAGTGCCCAACGGGTTTGATAAAGATCACTCTGCTGCCGAATATATGAAACTCAAGCATTTCTATGCTTTAAAGCCTTTATCTCAGAAACAATTATTAGATAAGGATCTGGCAACTTATGTAACCGATATTTATAAGAAGATGCATCCGTTGAGCCAGTTCTTAAATGATATCTTGCTGGAAGATTAATGTTTATTATGATATAAGAGTAGTAAGGAAAAGAGAAAAGGGACACAATTAATAGTAATTGCGTCCCTTTTATTTATAAGCAGTTTTCTGCATGATAAGAAGAGCGTACCAAAGGGCCACTTTCTACATATGCAAATCCTTTCTTCAAAGCTGTTTCTTTTAGTTCTTTGAATTGATCAGGGTGCAAATAGGCTGCAACAGGTAAGTGCTTTCGGCTTGGCTGAAGGTATTGTCCTATCGTAAGCACCGAGCAGTCTGCCGCCAAAAGGTCGTCCATGAGCTCATGTATTTCCTCTATTGTTTCACCGAGTCCGACCATCATCCCCGATTTTGCCTTCAATCCATTCTTAGCAATACGATTCAAAACCAAAAGGCTCGTGTCATATTTGGCTGCACTCCGAACTAGCGGGGTAAGCCTTCTTACCGTCTCCATGTTATGAGATATCACATTCGGTGCGGCCTTACATACCATATCAATCAAGTCGGTGTTACCTCTAAAGTCTGGAATAAGTACTTCCAATGTCGTTCCAGGATTTAGTTGCTTAATTTTATTGATTGTCGCCACCCAGTGCGCAGCCCCTTGATCGGGTAGGTCGTCCCTGTCTACGGAGGTGACTACTGCATGCTTCAGTTTCATCAATTTGATGGATTCTGCCACATTTTGTGGTTCTCTAGGGTCAAGCGATAGAGGCTTTCCTGTCTTGGTGTTGCAAAATTTACACGATCGGGTGCATATCTCGCCTCCAATCATAAAGGTTGCGGTTCCGCGTCCCCAGCATTCGCCCATATTCGGACAACGTCCACTAGAACAGATTGTATGTAGGTTGTGAGATTCTACAATATTTTTAGTTTGGGAAAAATTATCGTTCCCTCCAAGTTTTATTTTTAGCCAATCAGGCTTTCTTACGTGCTCCATTATGTACTATTTAAATACAAATATAAACCATCGATAGTTAATAAATGTTCTATAATGGGTGAAAAAAGGTTATCTTTTATTTATTGAACAAATTTGTGCAGAAAAAGAACTTTATTACTTTTGTTATAATTTGAACCCTAGACCCCCATTCTAGAAAATATATGAATTATAGAAACTTAACTTCTCTTGAAATAGAGAAACTTGCCCATCATGGCTGTACTGCCGAAAGTTGGGACAATATAACTGTACAAAATGATTTTTCGCCGGAATTCATCAAGAATGTAACTTTCTCGGGTAAAATAAGACTCGGAGTTTTTGAAGAGTCCTTTATTCTTCCCGGAGGATTGAAGAAGCATTCCGGAATAAATCATGCCTGTTTGCATAATTGCGAAATTGGCAATAATGTATTAATTGAAAATATTCAGAACTACATTGCAAATTACCGCATTGGAAATAATGTCAGAATTCAGAATATACATCATCTCTATGTAGAGGGTGAATCTGCTTTTGGTAATGGTGTGGAGGTGTCCGTTTTGAACGAAACAGGAGGGCGTGAAGTTTTGATTTATGATAAACTTAGTGCGCATTTCGCTTATATTTTATCGTTCTATCGACATCGTCCTGCTTTAATAAAAAAAATGCAGGATATGGTTCGCTGTTATGCTGAAAAACAAACCTCCTCGATGGGAACAATAGGTCATGATGTTACTATTGTAAATGCAGGAGCTATCAAGAATGTCAAGATAGGAGATTGTGCTGAAATAGAAGGAGTCCGACATCTTGAAAATGGCAGTGTAAACAGTAATCGACATGCTCCAATTCATATCGGATATAGTGTGATGGCATACGATTTTATTATCTGTTCAGGCTCCCGTGTTGAGGACGGAACAATGCTTACCCGTTGTTTTGTAGGTCAATCCTGTCAATTAGGGCATACTTATTCAGCAAGTGATTCTTTGTTTTTTAGTAATTGTCAGGGGGAAAATGGTGAAGCTTGTGCTTTGTTCGCTGGACCTTATACTGTTACACATCATAAATCTACGTTACTCATTGCCGGCATGTTTTCTTTTATGAATGCAGGCTCAGGATCGAATCAGAGTAACCATATGTACAAGCTGGGGCCAATACATCAGGGGATAGTCGAAAGAGGAGGGAAGACCACCAGTAATTCATATGTGTTGTGGCCAGCCCGTATTGGTGCATTTTCATTAATCATGGGACGGCATTATCATAATACCGATACTTCTGATATGCCATTCTCCTATCTGATAGAGGATAAGAACGAATCGATACTTGTGCCGGGTATAAATCTGCGGAGTGTAGGTACGATCCGTGATGCTCAAAAATTTCCCAAGCGGGACAACCGTAAAGATCCAGAGAAGTTTGATCAGATCAATTTCAATTTATTAAGTCCTTATACGATTCAAAAAATGTTTAAGGCTATAGATATATTAAATGGCTTACAGGATACTTGTGGCGAGACTTCTGCTTTCTATACATATCAGAGTTGCCGGATTAAGGGTACATCGCTAAAAAAAGGGATAGGTCTATACAATATGGCTATCATCAAATTTTTAGGCAACTCCATTATTTCACGTTTATCTAATTGTTCTTGTAAAAGCAATGAGGAGATCAGAAATTGTTTGAATCCTGATACATCGGTCGGGTTAAATGAATGGAGTGATATCGGGGGATTGTTAGCACCGCGATCGGAAATAGAATCTTTAATAAATCGGATCGAATCAGGAGATGTAAATGACGTGGATACAATAAATAATGTCTTTATTCAGCTTCACAAGAGTTATTATTCATTGGAATGGACTTGGGCTTGGGATAAGATACAACAGTATTTCGGTGTTTCTTTAGATACAATTACTTCCGATGAGATTATCTCGATTATAAGGAGGTGGAATGAAGCTGTTGTCGATTTGGATAAGATGATTTATGAAGATGCTAAGAAGGAGTTCTCACTTTCTTCGCGTACCGGATTTGGCGTAGATGGCGATCGATATCAACAAAAAGTGGATTTCGATCAGGTACGTGGAGTATTTGAGGAGAATGCATTTGTAAAAGCTATATTACAGCATATTGAAGCTAAAACTAAGTTGGGAGAAGAGCTTATTGATAGATTGAATCAATAGTCTTGATGATTTCATATCATAAAAAGAGAGTCCGCAGTGTCACACCGCAGGCTCTCCTATACCTTAACACAAACTTTACAAAACTACATATACTATAACCACATTGGATGCTAAATAGTTCAGTTGTATTCGTTAAATATGTGTAACTATTCTTGCTTTTATGAAATAAAAAAAGCTGTTTCTTAATAGGAAACAGCCATTGTTTTATTTTGTCCGATGAGGGTTAGTTGTTAAAGTGATATAGGAAAATGACAGTCTCTTCCAATGCGCTCTTAGGAGAGTCCTTTATTTCCAGAACAACTTTAAGTTCTGCTTTTGCTATACCTCGAAGATTGACTAAAGATGCCAGTTTCACATTTAGACGTACTTCATCACCTGCAATTACTGGTTGATTGAATTTCAGCTTTTCAATTCCGTAGTTTATGAGCATTTTGATATTATGTACTTCAATTATCTGATCCCATAAATATGGAAGTATAGAGACCATCAGATAACCATGTGCTATGGTGCTTTTAAACGGACTTTCTACTTTAGCCCTTTCTTCATCAATATGTATCCATTGATAATCTAAGGTTGCTTCAGCAAATTTATTTATACGATCTTGTGTGATTTTTAAATAATCGGAAGTTCCGATTTCCTTTCCCACATATTGTTCAAAATCCTGATAGGAGTTAATGATTACTTTGCTCATAAAAAAGTTTGTTACAATTTCAGGATAAAAATACCCATATTGGCTGATATAACCAAATCTGATGTTAATATTTATTTTCTATCTGTAATAATTCCCTTATAAGTAAATAGAGACATCTTGGTTAGTCCAGATGTCTCTATTCATTTATATTTTATATTTTAATTTTCAGCAGTCTCTTTTATCTTGGTCGGTGCTGAAAGAGTGTTCTTGTACAGCTGGGGATCGCTTAGCACTTCTATTGCTTTTGCAACTTCCCTGTCGTGTTGCAGATCATATTTTGCTACACCTCTCTGGTAGTAATATCTTCTGATTATTTCGGTGTTAATCAGACGTGTGATAGGCTCTTTGAAGGTTTCCATATCTCTATCCAGATTTGGAACTAGTTTCGCCTCCAGGGCTTTAAATTCTGCCTCGGAATACTTCATATATCCTTCAAATTCCATAACCTCTTTAAGTGAGGCCATCGATTTTTCACTTATACGGTCATATTGGAAGTCTTTTGATTTGACAAATTCTTTAAAATCTTCATAGTCTTGGTCTGTAATAGAAAAACTTTCGGGATTACCGATTGTTTTGTGTTTCTGTACCCAATTGTTTACCCAGTCAAAAACGATATACTGGTTGGTCAGATAAAATGTGATTGTAGGCGTTTTTACTTCATCCAGAGTTATATCCGGAGTAACGCCTCCACCATCTCTTACAGGTCTTCCTACCTCTGTGTAAAATACTGTGGTAAGGCTATCCGGAGTGCGGGCTGCACTTCCATCGGCGTTGCGGTGTGAGTAGTCGATTGCCTGTACACATCTTCCACTAGGTATATAATATTTAGATGTGGTAACTTTCAGACCACCTCCATAAGGCATTTCCCGCGGAGTTTGTACAAGACCTTTACCAAATGTGCGTTCTCCTATCAATACGGCTCTATCCATGTCTTGCAAGGAGCCTGCTAATATTTCCGAGGCTGAAGCTGAAGCTCGGCTTGTTAATATAACCAATGGTATTTCGGTGTCATTCGGATCTAAAGTAGTGCGGTAAGTTCTGTCCAGTTGTTTAAGTTTTCCTTTTGTCGATACTACTATCTTTCCTTTTGGTACGAAAAGGTTTACTATTTGTACCGCCTCTTCTAAAACACCGCCTCCGTTTTGTCTAACGTCAATGATTATGGATGTTGCTCCTTGTTTCTTTAAGTCAAGAAAAGCACTTTTTATATCTGATGATATTTTGTCTGTAAAAGTAGAAAAGTTGATATATCCTGTGGTTGGGCTTACCATTCCGTAATAAGGTATGATATCGATAGATATTTTCTCTCTGGTGATTTTTAAAGTTATGGGCTTCTTTTCACCTAGGCGTTCTACTGTGACTTCAATGGTCGTCCCCGGTTGTCCTTTCAGATTGCTGCTTACATAGCTGTTTAATGTAAGCCCATATGCTTCCCCTTCTACTTTATCGCATTGGGTCATATCTTTTCCATCTATAGCTAGAATCTTATCTCCGGCTTTCAAACCGGCTTTCGCTGCGGGACTATTTTCGTATGGTTCTATGACCGTAACTTTATTGTCTTTATACGAAATCACAGCTCCGACACCTGCATACTCACCTGTAATTTGGGTGTTGAACTCCTTCATTTCTTCTTCGTTGAAGTATTCTGTATAAGGGTCGAGCGTATTAAGCATATTGTCCAATCCTGTACGCACAGCTTTACTAACATCAAGACTGTCAACATAAAACAGGTCGATTTCACGCAGAGCCGAATTGAATATATCCAAATTCTTGTTTATGTCGAAATAGCGTTGTTGCTGTTTGTTTTTATCAGGACTGTTTTGAGATTGGACTTGTCCCATTCCGACCAGCAGAAGTGTTAGAATAATTGCAGCTATTTTGTTGTTCATTCTATGATATTCTTTATTGTTTTACGCAAAGGAAATACTTTTTTATTAATATGAGAAATTCGTATTATTATATATCTGATATTTATGCTAAAAATAATGAAATGAACAAAGGCTAAACTTTATTAAAGCTTAGCCTTTATTGTTCTATAATGGTTTATTAGTGTTATGTTTACAAAGAATGTACGTGAGCAGCTAATTTCGATTTTAAATTGCCTGCTTTGTTTTTATGTATAACATTCTTCTTAGCCAATTTGTCTAACATCGAACATACTGACGGATATTGCTTTTGAGCTTCGTCCTTGTCTGTTAATGCACGGAATTTTTTCACGGCATTACGAGTAGTTTTAGCTACGTATCTGTTTCTCAAGCGTCTTACTTCCGCTTGTCTGATTCTCTTTTCTGCTGATTTGTGATTTGCCATGATGACTAATCCTTATTTTTTGTTATTTATTATTTTCGTAGCCCATAGGGGAGTCGAACCCCTCTTTCAAGAATGAAAATCTTGCGTCCTAACCGATAGACGAATGGGCCATCTTGCGGGTTGCTTCGTTTTCGTTGCTGTTATCCCTCGATTGCGGATGCAAAGGTAATTCATTTTTGATTATCTGCAAATATTTGGGATGATTTTTTTAATAAATCTTTATTTGGGATTTAAATGTAGTTGATTTTCAGGGAGGTTTTATCTATTATTTTTTTGCCGTTTATCCTTGTCCTTTGTTATAATTGAAAGAAACCGTTATTTTTGTATTTATTAATAACGCGGACTGGATGAGAAAAATTATTATATTTCTATTTTATATATCTTCTTTCAATTATATAATTGCACAAGATCTGTATAGATCACCTCTTGATATACCTATTGTGTTAAGTGCTAATTTTGGAGAACTGCGTCCAAATCATTTTCATTCCGGTATTGACCTGAAAACAGCAGGAGTGATCAATAAACCTGTCTACTCTATCGCCGACGGCTATATATTCCGAATATCTGTGTCCCCCGCAGGCTATGGTTTAGCTATATATGTAATGCATCCTACGACCGGACAAACAAGCGTATACGGACATTTAAATAAATATGCACCGAAGATAGCAGAGTATGTGAAAACGAAACAGTATGAACAAGAAAGTTTCAGTGTCGATTTGCAAGTAGGCAAGGATTTACTCCCTGTAAAAAAAGGCGAACTAATTGCTTATAGTGGAAATACGGGATCTTCAGGCGGACCTCATGTGCATTTTGAAATAAGAGATACTGAAAGTCAGAAAGTTGTAGATCCTTTAGTTTATTATAAAGATATGATAGAAGATACGCAGTCTCCCCGGATAAAGGGGATTGCCGTGTATCCTGTAAATGAAAAAGGTGCAGCCGATTTTAGTCGTGATCCTGCCAGAAGGAGCATCTCTATATTAAAGAGTGGAGTGTATGCACCTATTAAAGATACAGTAGAAGTATGGGGTGTAATAGGTGTTGGTGTATATGCCAATGATAGGATGAATGGCACGACGAATATATATGGGGTAAAGAAAGTTCGTTTATTTTGCGATGATACAGAGATCTATTCCTCGGACATTGCAGATGTCAGTTTAGGTACTACAAGGATGATAAACAGTCTCATCGATTATGAATACTGGGTGAAAAGGAGAATCTTTTATCAAAAGATGTTTGTGGAGCCGGGTAATAAATTGCAGATATATAAGACTATCAATAATGGATATATAGATATAAAGGAAGAGCGTATATATAATCTTCGTTGCGAATTGGAAGATTTATATGGAAATCAAACTGTCTATAATTTTTGCGTGAAAGGCATAGAACAGACTATTCCTCAAAAGAAAAGGTGTATGCAGCAGATGAAATGGGATCTGGATAATAATTTTACAGCAGGACGATTTTCTTTGTCTATACCGAAAGATTATTTATATGATGACCTTTGTTTTATTTTAAAAAACAAACCTTCTGAGAAATATTTATCTGACATTTATCGAGTGAATGACGAGTATATTCCATTACATAACTATTCAGAGATGTCTATTCCTCTGGAAAAAGACACTGTAAGTAATAAATCTCAGTATGGCGTGGTTAGAATAGATGGAACTAGAGAGACATGGATTGGAGGAGTATACGAGAATGGTACGATGAAAGCTCGTATCCGTGACTTGGGGCATAGTTATGCTGTAAGTATGGATGCCGAAGCCCCCCAAATTACGCCTTTGCAGCCTTTGAAATGGGCGAAGAATGCGGAAATACAGATAAAGTTGTCAGATAATAAAAGTGGTATTGGCGCCTATAAAGGGACAATAGATGGGAATTATGTATTGTTCGAAAATGATGTGAAATCTTCTGTTTATACTTATAAGTTTGATGTGAAAAGATTGCAAAAAGGGCAAAATCATAAACTGATATTTACGGCTGTAGACAAAGCCGGAAATACCAGTAGTTATGAATATACTTTTAATTATTAATCAGGCCTTCGTATCCTTATTTGAATAGCATTTTCGATAGGAGTACTGCTGACTAGTATGAAATACCCGCCGCCGCCTGCTCCGCTGAGTTTCCAACCTATGGCTTTGTCTTTGTATCTTTTTAAGATATTCATAATGTCAACTGTTACCATATGTGGATACATGGATATTTGTGCTTCGAAGCTCTCTCTGACTGATTCCCCGAATTTATGGATGTCTTTATCTTTGATCGCATTCCATGCGCTTATTGCGGCATCGCTGAGCTTTTTAGTGTTTTCTGCTACAATATTTGTTTCACTAAGCACATCATAGTCGTTGTGGCGTGGATATAAAGGTATAAGCCACAAGTGTTTTTCCAACCAGGTTAAAGTGTCATTGTCAAGTATTCGCTCTATCTCGGATGGCCAGAACTCACCGTCGTAATGTAGTTTGTTTAATCCCGGCAGTACAATGCCTAGAGCATCCTGAGAACCACTTACGTATTTTGTTCCCGGAGGATTTTCGAAACAGAAAAGAGTTTTTGCTAATTTTTCTTTATCTCCTGCCGGAATATCTATCTGCCACAATTCTATTGCCTTCTTTCGAGAGCTGGTAGACATTCCACTGCGGTCGTTAAACTCATAGTCGGGCTCTATAGATATTGTAAGAACCGGGCCCGGATATAAAGAACTTACATTGGGTTGGTCGAGCCAGCCCCCTGCCAGATCAATACGGTATGGTATCCGGCATTCTTCACGTAACGCGGTGGTTGAGCGTACGGGAAGGTTGGCATGAGGAATACGTTGACTTACCAAATATTCTATTCCTAACTCTTGGCATAGTTGTTCTTTCAATGCACTATGTCCATCACTATTTACAAAAAATATATCAGGTTTTAGCGTTTTTATTTCTTCAAGAAAGTCTATAATGCCGTTACCCTGATTTATCCAAGCGCCTTTAACCGACTTTAGGGCTTTTACCATATATAGGCGCTCTTGTTCGTTGTTTATTGTTTTTCGGGCTTTTAGCTCATTAATGGTTCTGTCGGATCCTATTCCTACATATAGGTCTCCGTATGCTGAGGCTTCCTCAAAAAATGCGACATGTCCACTATGCAACATATCATAGCATCCGCTTACAAATACTTTTTTCATATTTTTTATGATATTTTGATCGGTAAATATAGCCTATTATTCTTTAAGAGTAAATATTTGATCTTGTTTTAGATAATGACTTTGAATAAATATGAGAATGATTTTTTTATTCTTTTTTTTAAAAGTATTTTTGTAGAGCAGTTAACTTTATAAGATGAGAATTGTTTATCATAAGTATAGTGGGGTTATTCCTATTTATGTTTCGATAGTTATGGCCTATGATAACATATCCTATTTTTCTTTGAAAGAAGGAGAATAGTCATGTGTCTGATAAATATAAAAGTAGTATACTAATAATATATGTTGGTAAATATAGGTTTTTTCTTAAAAATTATGAGAAAGGGCTAGAATTGAAAAGTACTCAAATGATAGTGTGATTTTTATGTTTATAATATCGATGCTCTAATATTATATTGAAAATAACACTATAACTATATTGTAAATAAAAAATTATTTTCTTTTTTAGAATAGATATGGAAACGTACTCTCCATATATAAAGAAATATTTGAAAAAGATAGAGGCCGCAGGTTATTCGATAAATCCTAATGGGAGCCAATTGCATAAATCTATAGCTAATTATGAAGTGATAATAACAGATCTCACGGTAAAGAGTCTTTTCATGATAAAGACAGTATTAGTGTGGATAAAAAATACAGATACTAAAGTTATTGAAAAAGAACAATTTTTCCGTCATGAGATTTTACCTCTTCCGTTTTTTAAAATAGATGACTTTGCAAAGGGTGTTATTGCCGATTTAAATGAGTCCTGGGAGGAATTAGACGGTTCGTCGGATAGCTTTGTGGCAAATGATTTGGTTCATAATGTGAATGTAAGTGACGTTGTCACCTTTTGATTCAGTCTTTATCAAATAACCAGATATAAAAAGAGCCTGACTATATTTGTTTATAGTCAGACTCTCTATGTCTATTGCTTTTTCTTTTAATTTTCAGGAATAATATCTTCTACGGTTGCTGATAATCCGTTAATTCTTTGTTCTAAATTGTATTTACGGATTAGCCCTGAAACTTCTGGGTCTAGCGGTGCCCGATATACCTTGCTTGGATCCATTTCACACGAGCGCATTAAATGATCTATAGCTTCCTGATCTTTTCCTGAACGGATTGATAATATCGTACGCAGGTACTCGTTATTTCCTGTTTCGGGTAGGTTATCCAATACTTCTTTGGCCTTAGCATTGTATCCCATACAGATCAGACACAAAGCCGTATTATAGTCAGGATAGTCAGATAGTATTTCCAATGCTTTCCAATACTCTCGGTCTTGTAACAGTTGCAGCCCTTTCTCGTAGTTAGGACGTTCCTGTACATCTACCATTGTTTCTTTAGTCATATTGGGACGGTGCATATTGAATTCAAAATCAGCTCTGTTCAATAATGGATAGATAGAGTCGCGGATGGTTTTGAAGTCATCAGGGAAATCTTTTCTGATTTGCTTTTCTGTTTCGTCCGGATGTACTGCACCTTCCAGCATGGCTAATATCTGAGTTTTATTCATAATATCATTCCTCTGCTGAATCTCGCGAGCTAAAGTATTCCAGTCTTCTCCGGCAAATTTTACTTTGATTACATTCTCTGCGTCTTTTACTTCGCCGGAAAGAGACTTCACGAAATAATTTTTTATAGAATTCGCCCGTTTTTCCGACAGTGCATAATTTTTATCATAAGAACCATCTAAAGCAGTAGTAACTCTAATAACTATACTGTCCATTACGAACATATTATCTTTAGTGAATGCTCTATATGTATTCAATACATTGTTTATTTCGACTTTGTTATTACCATAATTTAAATTGAAATCGGATCTGCCGGATGCAAACTTGGGATAAGCAGCCTGGCGGTTATAAGCATCTCTGTGTAGCTTCGTCCTCTTGAAGATGAGAGATGTGTCTGCCAGCTGGGCAAGTGAGGATATATAATAAGAGATTGTGTCGGCAGGAGGTATTATATATCTGCTGCGATCGATAGCGTCAATACGGGCATTCATCGTTAATCTTAATTTTTTCAGACCACTAGTAACCGGATGATCTTGTTTGTAAAAATAGATAAACTCTCTATTTGTTTCTACAATCGTATCTAATCTCATCCCTTCTTCGTAAGGAAAAGGAATAAGTTCTTTTGCAACCTCTTCTTTACGATCAGATTTCATTTCGTTTTCAGCAATCGCTTCAAACATATATCTGTTGGAGGCTATAGCAATAGAGTCTGCTTCGGTCATCACATTGTTCATGATGTCATCAAGCGTACGCCCGGCTTCATAGGCTTCACGGAATTTAGCCGGTAATTTCATATAGTTAACCTTGAAGTCTTCACCATCCAGAACGAGTGATTTCGCATTCTTGTTGAACTTTTTCATATAATGGTCAAACAGGCCTATGGTATCTTTTCCTTTAGCCATGTCTCTGATCACTTGTTCTCGTGCCTTGCGTACATATTCATTGTAGAATCGTTCGCGATAACCTTTCAATTTGGCAAACTGAGTTGCATCGAATTTGCTTTTTTCAGTTTTCCATTTCTCATATTCCATTTGTTTACTCCATTCTTTGTAATATTCTTCATAGTACAAATTCTGGCGATTTCGGATGTCTTTATTTGTCCCCTCCTTGTCGAAAAAAACATCGTCATATTGATCTTTGTTTACAATTGATTGGAGGTACTCATCATATTCTTTATAATCTTGTTTTTGCTGAGCATAAAAAGCTGAGCCTTTCAATATAACATCCTTTAGAGGAATGACCGAATCATTATGAAACAACATCGGTGACAATGTAACTCTCCAATTGTCGGATAGAAGTTCTCTTGGTACTCGTAACATAAAATCAACACTAACTCTACCATTCCGCTCCGGCGTGAAACGTGACTTAGCCGTAACAACTACTTCTGATAGCTGTTGTACATCGCTAAGACTGGACGGCTTGTTTGATAGAGTTTCGTCTGTTATTTTCTCAGGATTTATATATGTCACTTCTTCCGATATTGTTGCCGATCCTGCCCCCATTTTGGATTTGTCCTGGAACGGTAGTTCTATGTTTGCCCGTTTCGATTGCATGAATAACGGTTTAACCATAGCTTCTCCCGGCACCTTCGATGAATAAGAAAAAGAAGACGAAGTAACGTTTTCCCCTCTGGAAGCTTTTATGTCACGAACAGAATTAGATGATTTACAAGAGTACATTGCCGTTATGGCAAGCAAACTAATAATTATACATGAGGATGTAATCCGAGAGAGCGGATTCGTAATTTTTTTTTTCATAAGTTTGTATTTGCGATCTCTATTTGCGATCTTGTAAAGTTATTTTATGCATTTCGGATAAAATCGCTGCAAATATAATGATTATAGTCTAAATAAAAAGACCACCATCAATTTTAAGATATAATTATTAACCTAATTATTTGAGAGATTTGTTATTTATAACGTAAAACAAGCGTTATATGTTTATTTATCATTTGGAAAATAAGTGTTAATGTTTATTGCTAACTTTGATGTATTAATAAAAAGACAAGAATGATAAATATACAGGTGTCAGAAGAAATAAAGAGTAATTGCCCCGATTTTGTAGGAGCTGCTATTTTTGCTCAAGTGACTAATTCCAGTCATAGCGAGAGCCTGTGGCAACAAATTGACGATGAAATTGTCCGATATAAAGCCATTCACGAAATGGAAGATGTGAAAAAGAATAAGGCAATATTAGCTACACGCCAGATCTATAAACGATTAGGTAAAGATCCTAATCGTTATCGTCCCTCTGCAGAAGCTTTATGTCGTCGTATAGTTCGGGAGTTGCCACTATATCAGATCGATACATTGGTGGATATTATAAATTTAGTGTCTATCCGTACGGGGTACTCTATCGGGGGTTTTGATATGGATAAGATAAAAGGCGATACACTCGTTTTGGGTGTAGGCATGCAGGATGAACCATATGAGGGCATAGGACGAGGTGTGTTAAATATAGAAGGCTTACCTGTGTATCGTGATGCCGAAGGAGGTATTGGTACACCCACCAGTGACCATGAGCGCACGAAAATTGATATAGGGACAACTTCCTTTCTTGCTTTAATAAATGGATATAGCGGAAAAGACGGACTTCCCGAGGCTGTTGCTTATATGCAATCTTTGCTTCGCGAATATGCTAATTCGGATGGAGGAACTGTGTTTTATTATTGATAATAAAGAAACATGAAGAGTGTAATAGATCAGATTCGTCAGTCTTTAAAAGATAGTGTTGATGAAAAAACATTAAACACAGGTAAGAACTTCTTTAAAGAAGAGGTGAAGCTGTATGGCGTTAAAATCCCGTTGGTAAATAAAATAAGTAAGGAGGCTTTTGGCTTAATCAAAGATTGGCAAAAAAAAGATGTCTTTTCTTTGTGTGAAGAGCTTTGGAAATCGGGATACTCTGAAGAATCTT
>POVV01000459.1_pt1 | contig 26265 bp, 24 predicted proteins | sample 1560271 | NCBI WGS metagenome assembly POVV01 (sample SAMN08337232, study PRJNA429181) | Bioreactor metagenome, whole genome shotgun sequencing project. | biome: cows' rumen and soil; feature: anaerobic; isolation source: anaerobic chemostat enrichment culture, galacturonate as sole carbon... | reverse complement strand
CTTCCTTAAGCTATGTTTATCAGGTAAATGATTATACCAGAGCCTTAATGCTTGATACATGCCAGTATGAACCGAGAAATCTGGTTGGAGGAATGATTCGGGATGATACATATGACTGGATTGAGGAACAGATGGAGGAAGCCTGGAATCTGGGGATGAATGTGATTCCGGTAGGCCACCATAATCTTCTTGATGAAAGTGAAGTATATTTACAGGACTGCACCATTGAACACAGTGAACAGCTTATTGACCAGCTGGAAAGCTGGGAGGTCCCCTTGTTTTTAAGCGGTCACCTTCATGTGCAGCACTATATGAGGTCCAGAAGCGACTCCGGGATCTATGAGATCGTTACCAGTTCCTTATCCACACCGCCTTGTCAGTATGGGATCTTATATTATGGAGACGACGGGAGCTTCCGCTATCATACAAAGCCGCTTGATATGAAGGAATGGGCAAAAAAGACGGGAAGCACTGATAAAAATCTTTTGAACTTTGATGAGTTTGGGAAAAAGTTTTTAAGCAAGGTATTTTACAATCAGGCCCAGGATGAGTTCAATAGGCTTGATACACTAAAGGGATTGACAAAATCTCAGAAGGAACAGATGGCAAAGGTCTATGCGGAGCTTAACGCTGCCTGTTATGCGGGAACCGTTACAGATATCCGGGATAAGGCCAAAGCGAAAGCCGGCTACAAGCTGTGGGAAGAGGATGGGTATCCCAGCATCCTGGCTCAATATCTGGAGTGGATTACCAGTGATGGGACAAGAGACTATAATGTATTAAGTTCAGAATAACAGGAAAGTCGCAGGGACCAGTTCTTTTTTATTTCACTAAAAGATATAATTCATTAAGAAGATGAATCAGGTAGAAAATGTGAAATTTAAGAAGTGGGAACCCCTCATGGCACTGGTTTTGCTGGTGCTGGTATATGTAATATCAAGTCAGGCTGGAAAGATGACGGCAGGGGTCAAGGCAAAGGCCGGAAAAGAAAGGCCAGTCGTCGTCTTAGATGCGGGACATGGAGGAAATGATCCGGGAAAGATCGGCGTTGACGGAACCCTGGAAAAGGATATAAATTTGCAGATAGCATACCGGTTAAAAAAGTATCTGGAAGCTTCTGATGTGAAAGTGGTTCTGACCAGAGAAGATGACAACGGATTGTATTCGGAAAGGGACAACAGAAAAAAGATGGCGGACATGAGCAAGCGCTGTGAGATCATCAATGATGTAAGCCCTTCACTTACCGTCAGCATCCACCAGAACAGCTATCATGAGGAAAACGTATACGGAGGACAGGTATTTTATTATAAAAAATCGGATAAGGGAAAAGAATTGGCTGAGATTTTACAGAGCCGGTTTGATTATGTGCTGGGCGAGAAAAATACCAGACTTGCAAAGCCCAATGATAACTACTATCTTCTTTTACATGTGCGGACCCCGATCGTAATCGTGGAATGCGGCTTTTTAACCAATTGGAAGGAATCAGCTCTTTTGAATACCTCGGATTACCAGGACCGGGTGGCCTGGACGATCCACATGGGGGTTATGGAATATTTGAATACGAGATAAGGAAAGTACATACAATCTTTATTAATCCAGCAATAGCTATAATAATCATAAATGGGTACCAATAAAAGTTAGAATTTTACTTTTTTGGTACATTGAATTTCATATTGATAGCTGGTGGAAAGAATAAAAGGTGGACATTTGCGTCCACCTTTTTCTGCTTTTTATTTATGCCTGTTAAATTTTTTGATCGAATTTCACCGTTTGGGAGCCGCACAGCTGTCACGGACAGCAATGTAAAACGGCAGGTCGATTTTAACGGGAAGACGGTGGCCGCCCTCGATACGGTCGATCAGGATCTTTGCCGTCATCTGGCCCATCTCCTCTACCGGGATGTGGACCGTGGTGAGCATGGGAGTTAAATACTGGGCCGTGTCAATATCATCAATGCTGATGACCGAAATATCCTCGGGGATGCGAAGTCCGGATTCATGAAAGGCCTTCATGGCTCCGATGGCCGTGATATCGTTGCTGCAGAAATAAGCGGTAGCGTCGCAGCCTGCTTCTAAAAGGCGCTTTGCTCCCTGATATCCTCCCTCAGAGGAGAGGGCCACGTTGGCAACATATTCTGTTCGCAGGGGAAGCCTGCCGGCCTTTAATCCGCCGCAGTATCCGGTATAGCGGTTTTCCGCTTTGGTTTCTCCGATGTATGCGATTTTTTTATGCCCCAGGCCGGTTAAATAGCTGGTGGCGGCAATGGCGGCCTGATGCCCGTCACAGATGATCTGATCGTATTTTGCCTCCAGATTGTTTAAGCCCGTATAGGCCACGCAGTTGAAATACTTTTTTAAAAGGCCGAGAAGCGGTTTATCACAGCGCCCTAAAATGACCACGCCGTCTACGTGGTTGTCGGTGATCAGCCGGAAAGTTCCGGGGTGGCTGATATCAAAGGAAGAAAAGGAATATTTTAATACATAGTTTCGTTTAAAGGCTTCCTGCTCGATGCTCCGGGCAAGGGAGGAGAAAAATAAGTCAGTTACCGTATCCGTGGTTCTTGCAAACAGGCAGGCGATGGAACGGGAGGAGGTCAAAGAAGCTTTATTTTCTCCAAGCTTTAAGCTGCGGGCTGTGGGATTGGGGGTGTATCCGGTCCGGCGGACGATTTCCCATATCCGGTCCTGGACTTCTTTGCTGGCGGCGCCGGGAATGTTTTTGTTCACGACTCTGGATACGGTGGAAATGGACACGCCGGCTTCTTCCGCTATTTCCTTTAATGTCATAGGCTACCTCCGGAAAAGAATTTTCTTTCATGTTATTATAAACCATGATCAATGAAAACAGTATATCATAATACCCAAACGTTTGGGTAAAATTTGCACAAATCCGGAGGAGAATATGGTACGCTGATAACATAAGGACGGAAGACCGGTGGGTTCCGTTGGGATACAGTGAAATGATTTTACAAAAAGGAGAGTGGATCAAACATATGAATGGCAATGTTCTGGTGGTACATGGAGGCGGTCCTACTGCGGTGATCAATTCATCTCTTTACGGCGTGATCAAAGAGGCCAGGGAAAGCAAAAAGGTTGATAAGGTATATGCTGCCTTGGGAGGCAGCGAAGGGATTTTAAAAGAGAATTTTCTGGATCTCATGGAGTTCCCGGAGGAAAGGCTAAAGCTTCTTTTGGAAACCCCTGCCACGGCCATCGGCTCCTCCAGGTACGCGCTGGAGAAGGAGGATTATGAGGCCATGCCGGCCATATTTGAGAAATATCACATCAGGTATGTGCTTCTCAATGGAGGCAATGGAACCATGGATACCTGCGGAAAGATTCATGAAGCCTGCAAAAAATCAGGAGTTACAGTGGTTGGGATCCCCAAGACCATTGACAACGATATTGCAATTACCGATCACACCCCGGGATTTGGCAGCGCAGCAAGGTACATTGCGGCTACTACGGCAGAGGTTGGAATGGATGTAAAATCTTTGCCCATCCACGTATGCGTAATTGAGGCCATGGGAAGAAATGCAGGCTGGGTCACGGCAGCTTCAGCCCTTGCCCGTAAAAAGCCGGGAGATGCACCCCATCTGATCTATCTGCCGGAGCGTCCGTTTAAGGAAGAGGAATTTTTAGCTGATGTGAAGAAGCTTTATGAAGAGAAGGGCGGTGTGGTCGTGGTTGCCAGCGAAGGCTTAAAAGGGGAAGACGGAAAGCCGGTGGTACCTCCTATCTACAAGACCGGGCGGGCAACCTATTACGGAGATGTAAGCGCCTTTCTTGCCAATCTGGTGATTCAGAAGCTGAATATTAAGGCCAGAAGTGAAAAGCCTGGAATCTGCGGACGTTCTTCCATTGCATGGCAATCCCCGGTTGACCGGGAGGAGGCCGTGCTTGCAGGGCGGGAAGCCTTAAAAGCAGCAATGGAAGGACAGGGCGGAGTAATGATCGGCTTTATCCGGGAGGACAGGGAAGATGGAGAATACTGCATCCATATGGAACGGATTCCCATTGAAAAGGTCATGCTCCATGAAAGAGCCATTCCGGAAAGCTTTATTAATGAGCGGGGAAACGACGTGACCAATGAGTTTGTAAAATGGTGCCGTCCACTGATCGGCCCGGAACTGAGGGATTTCATAGACTTTCATGAAAATATATAAAATTGGTGAAATACAAATAAAAGGGAGGATAATGTAAATGAAGCATATTTTTTTAAATTTAAAGCGGTTTGATATTCCCCGGGAAAAGGGCGGCGTGAATTCCATAGCGCCTGTCAGGGAGTGGGGAAGCTATATTGTATCAAACACCCAGGAAGCTTTAAGAAAGTATGAGAATGATGATGTGGAGTTTGCCATGTATTTTCCTGAAGCCCATTTGATCCAGGCGGCAGGTGCTTTGGAGGAAAACAGCCCGGTGAACATCGGCTGTCAGGGAGTGTTCCGTGAGGATACTGCGGCCGGGGGAAATTTTGGAGCCTTTACAACGAACCGTACGGCAAACGCTGCAAAAGCCATTGGCTGTACCACTACGATCATCGGCCATTGTGAGGAACGAAGGGACAAGGCAGGGATTCTTTCAGAAGCGGGAGTAACCGATTCCCATGCGGTTAACCGCCTGTTGAATCAGGAGGTTTTACAGGCGCTTAAGGCCGGATTGTCCGTGCTTTACTGCATTGGGGAAACCGCAGAGGAGCAGCCGCGCTGGCAGGAAGTATTAAAGGAGCAGCTTGTGACCGGATTATCTGGTGTGGACACTGGGGGGGTAGTCATCGCCTATGAGCCGGTATGGGCCATTGGACCGGGGAAAACACCGCCGGATAAAGAGTACATAGCCAGGACCGGCTCTTATATCAAAGAAGTGACAGGAGGACTTCCAGTCGTCTACGGCGGTGGATTAAAGGCTGATAATGCACAGATGCTGGCTTCCATTCCCGTCATTGACGGAGGACTGATCGCCCTGACCAGATTCCAGGGGGAAATCGGTTTTTACCCTGAGGAATATTTGGAGATCATAGGAGCTTATTTAGGAAAATAGGGCCTGATTTATTCTTAAACAAAATTGGAGAAAAGGAGACGTGTAAGATGAATGTAGCATTAGAGTATGGACAGGGAACTGTAAACGTCACATTGCCCGATACTGCGGATCTATTTATTCCGGGGGAGACAGTACCGGATCCGCCTTATATTCCGGAGGATCAGCTGGAGGAAAAGACCCTGGAATCCTTACGAAATCCCATGGGCATGGAGCCGCTTTCAAAACTGGCTCACAAGGGCTCGAAAGTAACCATTGTATTTCCCGACCGGGTAAAGGGAGGAGAACAGCCCACCTCTCACAGGAAAATTTCCATAAAACTGATTTTAAAAGAATTATATGATGCGGGCGTGGAAAAGAAGGATATCCTTTTGATCTGCTCCAACGGTCTCCACAGAAAGAATACGGAAAAGGAAATCAGGGCCGTGCTTGGGAATGAACTGTTCCATGAGTTCTGGTACACCCATCAGATCATCAACCACGACAGCGAGGATTACGATCATCTGGTGGATCTTGGGACAACGGAGCGGGGCGATCCGGTTCTGATGAACAAATACGTGTACGACAGTGATGTGGCGATCCTCATCGGGCACACCCAGGGAAACCCATACGGCGGCTATTCCGGCGGCTATAAGCATTGTTCCACGGGAATCACCCATTGGCGTTCCATTGCCTCCCACCACGTACCAGAGGTCATGCACCGGGCAGATTTCACTCCTGTAAGCGGAAAATCTCTAATGAGGACAAAGTTTGACGAGATCGGGCAGTATATGGAAACATGCATGGGAAAGAAATTCTTCTGCTGTGATGCGGTTCTGGATACAAAGTCCCGCCAGATTGAGATCAACAGCGGGTATGCGGCTGTGATGCAGCCCCACTCCTGGATTACGGCTGATAAACGCACGTACGTGCCGTGGGCAGAAAAGAAATACGATGTGATGATTTTTGGTATGCCACAGTTTTTCCATTATGGGGATGGGATGGGGACTAACCCCATTATGCTGATGCAGGCCATTTCCGCCCAGGTGATCCGCCATAAGAGGATCATGAGCGATAACTGCGTCATTATTTTCACCTCCACCTGCAATGGATATTTTCATGACGAGCTTTGGCCGTATTTAAGAGAAATGTATGAGATGTTCCAGCATGATCAGATGAATACTCTGCCGGATATGAACCGTTACGGAGAGTATTTTGCCACCGATGAAGCGTATATCAGGAAATACCGTTACTGCAATGCCTTCCATCCCTTCCATGGTTTTTCCATGATCAGCTGCGCCCATGTTGCTGAGATGAATACCTCCGCCATTTACCTATGCGGAGCCCAGGATCCCGGGTTTGCCCGGGGCATGGGATTAAAGACCAGAGCTACGGTGGAAGAGGCCCTGGAAGATGCAAAGAAGAAATTTGTGGGAGCAAATCCTAACATCCTGGTGCTTCCCCAGACCTTTAAGTTAAGTGCCGTCCATCTGATGATGAAGGGGGAAACTCCTAGCGGAAAAGGACATGAGGATTGCGGATGTATGGCTCATCATCATAAATAAGGGGGAATTCACATGAAGCATGAATATTACGGATACGATAAGGAAGCCCTTTTAAAAAATCCGAAGATGAAACTGATTTGTATGAAAGATAACAGTGAGGTGTTCCGTCAGATGGCTGAGCAGATGGCAGAGGAGATAAAAAGCCATAATGCCAGGGGAGAAAAGACCGTATTCATCTGCCCGGTAGGACCCGTTGGTCAGTATCCTTACTTTGTGGAAATGGTGAATGAGGAAAATATAAGCTTAAAGAATGTTTGGTTCATAAATATGGACGAATACCTGGATGAAGAAAAAAGGTGGATCTTAGCAGATCACCCCTTAAGCTTTCGGGGATTCATGGACAGAAACGTTTATTCTAAAATCAGGCCGGACCTGATAATGCCGGGGGAGCAGAGAATTTTCCCGGATCCGGACAACCTCTCTTATATTCCTGAGCTGATTGAAAGGCTTGGAGGAGTGGACATGGTCTTTGGAGGCATTGGCATTAACGGCCATGTGGCGTTTAACGAGGCGGACAGCACCATGAGTGCAGAGGAATTTATGGCCCAGAAGACAAGGGTTTTAAAAATTAGCCCGGAAACAAGGGCGGCCAATGCCATAGGAGATTTAAACGGGGCGTTAGAGGATATGCCTTCTTACTGCGTCACAGTCGGAATCCATGAGATTGCACATGCGGGAAAAATCCGTTTGGGCTGTTTTCGAAACTGGCACCGGGCCGTGGTGCGGAGGGCCGGATACGGTGAGCCGACCCCGGAATTCCCTGTAAGTCTTTTGCAAAACCATCCGGATATCACCCTTACGTTTACAGAATTTGTAGCAGCCTTAACCGATTGAATATAGGAGAAACAGATGAGCTTAATACCACTTAGACCTCTTATGGAGGCCTCCATAAAATATGGCTTTGGTCAGGGCGGTTTTAACGTGAATGCGGTCGCCCAGGCCAAAGCAGTAATCGAAGTACATGAAATGTTCCGCTCCCCTGCCATTTTGCAGGGGGCGGATCTGGCAAATGGATTCATGGGAGGACGGGTTGATTTTCTGAATGCAACCCTGGAAGATAAAAAGGCCGGAGCGAGAAATATAGGAAATGCGGTAAAAAAATACGGTATGGATTCTGATATTCCGATAGTTCTCCATTTAGATCACGGCAGAGACTTTGATTCCTGCGTGGCTGCCATTGAAGGCGGTTATACGTCCGTCATGATCGATGGTTCTTCCCTGCCTTTTAAAGAGAATATGGAGCTTACCAGGGAAGTGGTAAAGTATGCCCATGGCAGAGGAGTCAGCGTAGAAGGGGAACTGGGAGTGCTTGCCGGTGTGGAGGATCACGTATTTTCTGATTCTTCCACTTATACCAATCCCTTGGATGCTGTGGAATTCTTCCGGAAAACCGGCGTAGATGCCCTTGCCATATCCTATGGCACCATGCACGGGGCCTCTAAAGGAAAAGATGTAAAGCTGCGTAGGGAGATTGTCATTGCCATCAGGGAATGCATGAATCATCTGGGGATTTTCGGCGCTCTGGTTTCCCATGGCTCCTCCACCGTACCGAAATACATCGTAGATGAGATCAATGTCCTTGGAGGAAAGCTGTCAGGTACCGAAGGCATATCCATGGAACAGCTTACGGCTGCCATTGGAGCAGGAATCAATAAGATTAACGTGGATACGGATATCCGTCTTGCTGTTACCAGGAACATGAAGGAATTCTTTGAAAAGTATCAGGAAAAGAGGAGCAGCGGGTCAATCGGCGCCATTTATGAGCGGTTGGAAACTATGAAGGAAGCTTTTGATCCCAGGGTATTCCTGCCTCCCATCATGGATACGGTGATGTACGGAACCATCCCCGATGAGGATGTAGCTGCCATTGTGGACTGCGTGGAGCAGGGAGTAAAGGAAGTGGTAGGAACCCTGATCGTAAAGTTCGGTTCCTACGGGAGGGCCCCGCTTGTTGAATGTGTGACCCTTGATGAAATGGCAGAGCGCTACAGAAAAATTGATAAATGGCTATAAAGAAAAGCCGGTTCAGAGAAAGATCTGGATCGGCCTTTTTGAAATGGAGGGAAGGCATGAATGTTAGAATTGATTTAAAAAAAGCAGTAACTTATTTTTCTGAAGAAGATTTTAAGGTCAGCAGGGAAAAGGCAGGAATGGCGTTGAGCAGGTTCCTCACCATGGAGGACCATGATAAAGTCCTGGGCTGGGTTTTCCCGACCATACCGGATGATGAGCTGGAGGCAATAAAGGCGAAGGCAGAGGAAATCAAAAGAGAGGGTGACCTTTTTGTCCTTGTGGGAGTAGGGGGATCCAACCAGGCAGCCAGGGCTATGATAGAGGCCCTGGCAGACGGGAAGGGGCCGGAGATCCTATATATGGGAAATACGCTGTCCCCTTATTCCGTCAGCAAAATGTTAAAGCGGATGGAGGGACGGAACGTCTATATCAATGTTATTGCCAAGAATTTTGAGACACTGGAGCCGGGAAGCCATTTCCGTATCCTGCGCCAGTGGCTGAAGAAAAGGTATGACAGAGAGGAGATGGCAAAGCGGATCATTGTGACTGGTACGAAAGGTTCCCGGCTGGAGGAAATCGCAAAAGAAAACGGTTACCTGTTTCTTTCCTTTCCCTTATCGGCAGGAGGGCGGTACTCCGCATTTTCTCCGGTCTGCCTGTTGCCCATAGCGGCAGCAGGGCTTGATCCGGACAAGTATCTTGCCGGGATGAAGAGGGCCGCAAAGAATTGCCGGTCCAATCCATCTTTCAATCCTGCAGTACTTTACGGGGCAGCCAGAAACCTGTTATATAAGAGGGGATATGATATTGAAATGCTGGTATCCTTTGAGCCCCGGTATTCTTATCTGACAAAATGGTGGGTGCAGCTTTTTGGAGAAAGTGAGGGAAAGGAGAAAAGGGGGATCTTTCCTTCCTCAGCAATTTATTCGGAGGACTTGCATTCCATCGGCCAATATATGCAGGAGGGTAGACGCAGCCTGATAGAGACCTTTGTCTCAGCAGAAAATCCCGGCGCAGGGGCGGTGATTGAGCCTGATCCGGATTTTGGGGATGGCTTTGACTATCTGAATGGTATGGATTTTGACCAGATGAACAAGGCGGCTGAGGAAGCTACCCTGAACGCCCATTGGAGGGGCGGGGTGCCCTGCATCCGTTTTTTAACAAAAGATGTTTCAGAGGAATCATTTGGAGAACTGTTTTATTATTTTATGATGGCTTGCGGGATCTCAGGTACCATGATGAATATAAACCCCTTTGACCAGGAAGGGGTGGAGGAATATAAGAGGAGTATGTTTGCCGCCCTGGGAAAAAAGGTATGATAAAAAATCCCCCTCCCCAGACCTCTTTTTTGGGTGTAAACTACAGATAATAAAACATTCGAGAAAGACAGAGAGGGAAATGGTAAGCATGAGCAGTAAAAAAAAGAACAGTATGTTAAACCGCATTCCTGCAAAGCTATGGATGCTGCTGTCCATCCTGGCAGCATTTCTGCTATGGATCTTTATAGCGTCTACGGATGCTGGCGGAGTCATCTTTGCAAAGCCGTGGGAGGTAATATCCAAACTGGCGGGAAAGCTGCAGGACGGAACCTTGTGGCCCCATATTTATATCAGTCTGTTCCGGGTAATCGCAGGTTTTCTCTGCGGCTTCATCGCATCGATTCCAATTGCATTTCTTATGGGCTGGTACGCACCGTTTCGGAACCTGGTGGCTCCCTGGATCCAGTTTGTGAGAAATATTCCGCCCCTGGCCTATATTCCCCTTGTTATTGCAGGAGCAGGGGTGGGGGAAAAGGCAAAGATCATCGTAATATTTATCGCTTCTTTCCTCGTACTGGTGGTCACCATTTACCAGGGCGTCTGCAATGTGGATGTCACATTGATCAAGGCGGCAAAGGTACTTGGGGCTACAGACCGGGACATATTTTTTCAGGTAGTCATACCGGCTTCCACGCCCTTTATCCTGGTGGGGGCCAGGCTTGGGCTTTCCGCTTCTTTAACCACCCTGGTGGCGGCAGAGCTGACGGGAGCGTCTAAGGGGCTTGGAATGATGATCCAAAAGGCACAGGGCTATTACGATATGGCGACCGTACTTATGGGAATCCTGATTATCGGCGTGATTGGCCTTGCCTTTGAACAGATTGTACGATACTTGGAAAGGAAGTTGACCGGATGGCAGGAGACAATGCAGCAGTAAAAGTAAAAATCGATCATGTGGTAAAAACATATAATACCCGCAAGGGAGAGATGACAGCCTTAAACGGAGTCAGCCTTGACATAAAAGAGAATGAGTTTATCTGTGTGGTAGGCCCATCGGGCTGCGGAAAATCAACTCTGCTCAATATCATCGCCGGACTCTTGGAGCCTACCACAGGGAGCGTATATGTGGATAGCAAAGTGGTGGAGGGCCCGGGACCGGAGCGGGGGGTAGTGTTCCAGCAGTACGCCTTGTTTCCATGGCTTACGGTACTTAAAAATGTGGAATTCGGCTTAAAGCTAAAAGGGATAAAAGGGGAGAAGGCCAGGGAAGAAGCCATGAAATATTTAAGAATGGTGGATTTAGAACCTTTCGCGGGTGCCTATCCAAAGGAACTGTCCGGCGGAATGAAACAGAGGGTCGCCATAGCCAGGGCCTATGCGGTAAATCCCCAGGTGCTTCTCATGGATGAACCTTTTGGAGCTCTGGATGCCCAGACCAGGACCCAGCTTCAGTCAGAGCTTTTAGCTACCTGGCAGAAAGAGCGTAAAACCTGCTTTTTCATTACTCATGACGTGGACGAGGCCATTATTCTGGCTCAAAAGGTTATTATTATGAGCGCCAGGCCAGGGCGGATTAAAGAGATCGTAGAGATCGGGATTCCATATCCCAGAACCCAGGAAACTAAGATGACATCGGAATTTTTAGAATTAAAAAATTACATATGGTCCCAGGTGTATCAGGAGTATCTAGAGATCAGGAAATAAGGAGGAGAAAGGAATGAAAAAAAGAATTTCGTTACTTATGGGGATGGTAATGACGGCAGCGGCTTTGACCGCATGCACGGGCGGTGCAAAGACGCCTGCAACTACGGCAGCGCAGACAAAAGCAGATACGAAAGCAGAAGACACGAAAGCAGAGGAAACAAAAGCAGAAGAAACAAAGGCTCAGGAAATCACAAAGCTTAGGATCGCCTATATGCCCAACATGGGAAGCGCTTCTCTGGCCGTTACGGCAAGGGAAAAAGGCTATTTTAAGGAAATGGGTCTGGAAGTGGAGATGGTGGAATTTCAGGGAGGTCCAGCCGAAATTGCAGCCATGGCTTCTGGTGATATTGATATTTCCCAGATCGGACACGGGGCCCATGCTCTTTGCGCATCAGGCGAAGCGGTGATCTTCCAGATCGACTGCACCAGCTTAGCCGATGCTGTCATCGGAAACAAGTCAAAAGGGATCAATGCCATTGAAGATCTAAAGGGCAAAAAGGTTGCCGTTACCAGCGGTACATCTGCTGAAATCATTCTGAACCTGGCTCTTAAATCCAAGGGAATGACGACAGATGATGTTGAGCTGGTGGAAATGGATGCCAACGGCACCGTATCAGCCGTCATCAGCGGCAATGTGGATGCATGTGCCACCTGGTCACCGGGAACAGGGACCATCATGAAAGCTCTTGGAGACAATGGAATCATGTTAGCCAATAATGAGGATTATTTAGACCAGGTCACATTTCCTTCCAGCTTTATCACCACCCAGAAATATGCCGATTCCAACCATGATGTTCTGGTGCGCTTTGCCAGGGCTCTTCAAAAAGCCGGGGATTACCGGGCGGAGAACATCGATGAAGTCGCAAAGCTGGTAGCAAAACAGTGTGAGGTTGATGAAGCCACCATGCTGGCAACAACCGAGGAAGGAAACTGGCTGACCGGAGAATTTGTGGGAAAAGCCCTGGAGGACGGAACCATCAAATCCTATTATGAGAACCAGCAGAAGGTGTTCTTAGACGCAGGCCGTCTGGAGAAGCCGGTAGATGTAAACAATTATGTTCTCTTTGATATCATGCAGGAAGCATATGATGAAAACCACAAATAATTTGTAATTTTAAATGGAGGTATCCGGGAATAACGGGACACCTCCATTTGTGGCGCACTGGGATCTTAAAATGATTCAGGAGGAAAGCCATGCTGTTTGTTGTATTGTTCTTTATTTTATCCTCCTCTATAGCGATTTTTTTCCTTAGAAGAGATAAACAGACAAAGCTGATGCTGGGGCTTTGCGTCAGCTTTGTCTGCATGTTTATCGGGATTATTATTTATCTGTCAAAGACAGGCGGGCTGCAGACGGGGCAGAAGTTCTTCTTATTTTTTGATTTAAGGATCCAAAGAAAATTGTCTTATATGATATTTCCATTAAGGAAGCTGGGATACATGATCGCTATGGGAAGAACCCTGTTTCCGGGATTTCTGCTTATGCTTGCCTTTGATTATTCTATGATTCCCTGGATCCTGCGTAGTAAATCCAGACATATCCTGATTATGGTACTGCCCTGTATGACACTGATTCTCTACTATCCCTCCCTGTTTTTAGGGCTTGCAAAAACAGGAAAATGGCTTCAGTTTCTGGTTATTAATTTCACAATTTTGTGGATCGCCTGTTATCTGGCGGCGGCTTTATGGCTTCTGCTTCATGAATACAAAAGCATTACCATCCCTTACTGCAAAAGACAGTTTCGCTACATTATGGTGTTTCTGATCTGTATGGGAATTATGTATTGCTTTTATTTCCGCCAGGATCCCATTCAGGTATATCAGATGTATTCTGCAGAGTATATGCGCTATGGCGGGCTGCTTTATTCTTCAACGGCAAGCGGAGCCGTCAGCCGGTGGATGGTACTGTCTGTGTTTACCACGCTGTTTGGAATTCTGGGGTTTTTAAGCCTTAAATCCTATACGGTTATGGAACATGAGGAGACCAGGGGAGATGTCATCATCCAAAAGAAAATGGATATGGCAAGCAAAGGCCTTTCCGTGTTTGTCCATGGCATGAAGAATCAGCTATTGTCCAACCGTGTCATCCAGGAAAGGATCAGTGAGGAACTTAAAAAAGCCGATCCTGATAAGGAGAAGCTTCTGGAATATTCCCATATGCTTGAAACCATCAATCAGAATATGATAGTCCGGATGGAAGAATTATATAGGAGCATTAAATCCAATTACATGACTTTGGTACCCACGGAAGCTTCAGAAGTGGTCCGTAAGGTTCTGGACCGGTTTTATGAGAAATATCCGGATGCAGCGGTGGAAACGGAGATAGAAGCCAGAACATTGATCCTGGCGGACGCTGTTCATTTAAGCGAAGCCCTGTATAACCTGGCGATCAATGGCTATGAAAGCATTCTGGAATCCGGCAGGCAGGAAAAGCACTTAAGCATAAAGGCATACCATGAACGGCTTTATGTGACCATTGAAATCCAGGATAATGGAAGGGGCATGTCCAGACAGGTACAGAAAAAAATATTTGACCCGTTCTATACCAGCAAGAATACCAATAATAATTGGGGACTTGGGCTATATTATGTGAGACAGATCATAAAATACCATTTTGGAATGCTGAAGTTAGAAAGTACGGAGGGAGAGGGAACCACCTTTTTTGTCGCGATACCGAAGTGTAAAAACCAGGATGAGTAAGGAAGGGGAATAAGATGATAAAGGTGCTGATTGCAGAGGATTTTACCATACTTTGTGATGATTTAAAAAAGCAGCTGGAAAGGGATGAAGAGATAAAGGTAATAGGCTGCGCCTCCACCGGAAAGGAAATCGTGGAAATGGCCCTTAAAATGGATGCAGATGTGATCTTAATGGACATTGAGATGGAATCCAGGAATGCCGGGATTCTGGCGGCCGAGCACATCCGGGATATAAAGCATGACCAGAAGATCATCTATCTGACCGTTCACGAGACCGAGGACATCATTATTACTGCTATGGGAACCGGGGCTGTGGATTATGTTGTGAAAGGCGGAGCGATAGAAAATCTGATCGAGCATGTTAAAAATGCCCACATGGGAAAACCGGTGATGGAAGCAAGAATACAGAAAACCATTATGAATGAATATAAAAGGCTGCAGCGTTCGGAGCGGAGCCTGTTATACTTCATTAATAATGTTTCCCAGCTGACTGCCGCGGAGCGGGAGCTGGTGAAGCTTCTTTTGGAGGACAGGAAAATAAAGGAAATTGCAGGAATCCGCTGTGTGGAAGTCATAACCGTCAAGACCCAGATAAAAAGCCTTTTAAGAAAATTTGGCTGCAGCAGGTCAAAGGAGATCGTCTCCATCATCAGGGAATTAAATTTGTCCCATTTATTTGAGGAGCAAACGTTTGGTTAAATAAATTGGAATCTTTTGTCGACTTATGATATGATAAAAGCATATGGTATGAAAAAAGCGGCGGTCTGAAGAATGAGAAAGGGGAATTTTGATGAAAACGCTATTCAGAAACGGGCGGTTTTATGTAAATGGAAGCTTTGTTTTGGGGGACTTGCTGGCAGAGGATGGAGTCATACGGGAGATAGCAGAAGTTCACAACGGGGATGCAGCCGTTGTTTATGATATGGAAGGAAAGCTGGTGGTTCCGGGATTTATCGATATACATACCCACGGAGCCGCAGGAGTTGATGTGAACAAGGCAACAGCGGAGGATTATGAAACGATCTGCCGCTTTTTTGCCGCCCAGGGGACAACGGCCTGGCTGGGGTCGGTGCTTACGGATACAAAGGAGCAGACCCTCTGGTGCATAGAAGAGTATAAAAAATGGAAAACCAGAGAGCATCAGGGAGCAAAACTTTTAGGAATCCACTTAGAAGGCCCCTTTCTGTCACCGGAATATAAAGGAGCCATGCCAGAGCACCTGCTTCGGAAAGGGGATTTGGAGCTCATTAAGGAATATCAGAAGGCGGCAGCGGGTGATGTTAAATATATCACATTGTCACCTGAAATTGAGGGCAATATTCTCATGATTCCGGAATTAAAGAAGCTTGGAATCCAGGTGGCCATCGGTCATTCCGGAGCTGATTACGATACAGCGTGTGCGGCCATTGAGGCGGGAGCCAGAGGCGCCACCCACACGGGAAATGCCATGAAGCTTCTTCACCAGCATTTTCCGGCGATCTGGGGTGCTGTGCTGGAGTCTGACAAGGTATTTTGTGAAATCATCTGTGACGGACGTCATCTCCATCCCGGAACGGTCCGGCTGATTATCAAGACCAAGGGGCTGGACCAGGTGGTGGCTGTGACGGATTCCATTATGGCAGCAGGGCTTCCGGATGGGAAATATAAGCTGGGAGTAAATGATGTTATTGTGGAAAACGGAGATGCCAGACTGGCTTTCGGAGGAAGCCGGGCAGGAAGCACTTTGACCATGAAAGCCGCATTAAAGAATCTCCTGGAATATACGGGAAAGCCACTTGTGGAAGTACTCCGGCTTCTTACGGAAAATCCCGCAAGGCTGATCGGCGTTTATGACAGGATGGGTTCTATTGAGGCGGGAAAAGAAGCGAACCTGGTGGTGCTTGATGAAGCATGCAATGTTCTTAAGACTTATGTACATGGAAGAGAATGCCGCTAATACCGGCGAGGAAGGATTTTGATAAAATGAGCGGTTATATGTATGGATTGTTTCTATTGATCAGTTTTGGCGCATCCATTGCAGGCGCCATCTGCGGAATTGGCGGAGGCGTTATCATTAAGCCCACATTGGATGCATTTGGGGTGTTAAGCGTATCCGCCATAAGCTTTCTGTCGGGTTGTACTGTGCTTGCAATGACCTGTTATTCTGTAATCAAAGGGAAAAGGAGCGGAGAGTCCCTGGTGGATATGAAGACAGGGACGCCTCTTGCCATAGGGGCGGCCATTGGGGGTGTCGTGGGAAAATCCATGTTCCAGGCAGTTTCTTCCCTGTTTGCAGACAAGGACATGGTGGGGGCTGTTCAGGCGGCCTGCCTCCTGGTGATCACACTGGGAACGCTGATCTATACGATTAAAAAGGACAAGATCCATACTCATCATGTGACCCATCCGTTGAGTTGCGTGCTGATCGGACTGGTACTTGGGATCCTTTCTTCCTTTTTGGGAATTGGAGGGGGCCCCATCAATCTGGTGGTGCTGTTTTTCTTCTTTTCCATGGATACGAAGGCCGCCGCCCAGAATTCTCTGTACATCATCCTGTTTTCCCAGATCACAGGACTTTTGAATTCCCTGGTAACAGGAACGGTCCCGGACTTCTCCATCTGGCTTTTGGTCCTCATGGTGATAGGAGGGATCTTAGGCGGGATGAGCGGCCGGGTGATCAATAAAAGGATTGATGAGAAGGTAGTGGACGAGCTGTTCCTGTTTTTGATGGTAGTCATTATCGGAATTAATATATATAATATTTATCAATTTATGTAAACCGTCAGGGCTGTTGCGGATACGGTTCGCTTCAGCTCTTTTTGCTGCACGGAATCAGGAAAGGAGACTTTGATGATAGGAATATTGGTTGTGGCTTTTTCAGCTCTTCTTGGAGGTCTTGTCCAGGCGGTAACAGGCTTTGGAGGTGCGATCATCATTATGATTTTTCTTCCCCTCATCCTGTCCATGAATGCGGCTCCCGCTTTAAGTGATGTGATTACCATGATCCTGTCCTTTTCTATGTTCTGGCGGTACCGGAAGTCGGTAAGGATAAAGCCGATTCTCCTTCCGGCAGGGATCTATCTGGCGGCAAGTACCATTGTCATTCACTGGTCCGCTTATTTTGATGCCGGTAAGCGAAAAGGGATTTTTGGCCTGTTTCTCATAGGGCTGGCTGTTTACTTTTTCTTTTTTTCAGGGAAAGCCAGAGTAAAGCCGTCACTTTCAATGGGAGCGGCCTGCGGGCTGGCGGCCGGCATATGCGGCGGCTTTTTTGGGATCAGCGGTCCGCCAATGAGCCTTTATTATCTGGCTGTCCTGGATTCGAAAGAGGAGTATCTGGGGACATTAAATGCGTTTTTTTCCATTACCGTGGTTTTTAACATCATAGCCAGGATCTCCAACGGATTCCTGACTGCGGATCTGGTTCCTTATATGGCAATTGGAATTACGGCGATATTGGCAGGAAGTGTCTGGGGCAGCAAACTGGTGGCTCGGATCGACCGAAAGACTATGAGCATGTGCGTATATGGGCTCATGGCAATCGCCGGGATCGTTGCACTGCTGTAGAAATTTAAAAAAAGAGGAGGGGGATATTGACAAAATAAATAAAATGTGGTACATACGTATTATACACACGAGTTGATATCGAAAAATATTGTGCAATATTTTTTGTATTGGAGGGAAATGATGAAAACAAAACTAAATATCGGGTTTATTACTACCTATTCCGGCAGGTGGCCCAAGGAGGTTCCGGAACAGAGAAACCGGGAATATGGGGACTGGCTGGCTGATCATCTGCCGATGGCCCGGATCGTGAGGGCTTCCATCCTGGGCAGCAGCCGGGAGGCGGTGGAACAGGTGACAAGGGAGTTTAAGGAACAGGACGTAGATGTGATCGTTCTGGTCTATGGTGCATTTACAGGAGATGACGTGCCTTCTTATCTGGCGGAGATGGTAAGAGTGCCCCTCATCTTATGGGCGCCCTATGAAATACCTTTTGAAAAGGATGACAGGCTTTATTCCAATGCACTTTGTTCCATGACAATGAATGCGGCTGCCATCAGAAAGCTTGGGGCAGCCTATCATACCGTTTACGGAAGCCTGGAGGATGAAAGGGCGTCGGAAAAGGTGAAAAACCTGGCTCTGGCCTATGGCGTGGTCAAGGCCTTACGGCATACTAACCTGGGGCTTTTCGGATACCGTCCCACAGCTTTTTACAACTGCAGTTTTGATGAAAGCCTGATCCGCAGGACCTTTGGAGTAAAGATCGAAGAAACTGATTTAAAGGTGATCTTTGACCGGATGTCAGAGCTTTCCGGGGAGGAATGGAAGGCTGACATGGAAAAGATGTCCTTTAAATATGACACAACGCAGCTTCCTGAGGGACATTTGGAGAACCATTCCAGACTGTATCTGGCTCTTAAAGAGATTATGAAAGAGCAGAAGTATGATTTTGCGACCATCAAATGCTGGCCTGAAATGGGAAATCTCCATACAACGCCCTGTGCAGTCCTTGGACGCCTGGCCGATGAGGGAATTAACATCGGCTGTGAAGGGGATGTGGATGCAGAGCTGGCCCAAATGACGGAATACTATCTTACGGGGAAGCCAAGCTTTATTACAGACTTAATCAACATCGATGAAAAGGAAAACGTGATCACCTTCTGGCATTGCGGAAATCCGGCTCCCTCCTTGTGCAATAAGGATTATCAGGTTCAGCTTAAAAATCATCCTCTGGCCGGCCAGGGCACCGCATTTTATGGGGCTTTAAAGCCTGGGAAAGTGACCATAGCAAGATTTTGCAACTTAGACGGATCCTACAAGCTGTTCCTTATGCGGGGAGAGGCACTGCCAATGGACCGGTATACAAAGGGAGCCATGGCTAACGTAAGAGTGAAACGCCCTGTGAGGGAAGTGATAGAAGGGATCATAGCAGAGGGGATTCCTCACCATTACAGCATCGTATGGGAGGATGTGGCAGAAGCCATGAAGCAGGTTTGCGGCCTGCTTGGAATCCCTGTCATTGAGATGTAGCCTGGAAATAACCGTTGACACCATTTGGATCAGACGGGTATAATAAAAAATATACATACGAGTTTATGGTGAGGAGACAGGATTATGAGTCAGAATGGCGAACGGGTGACAAGGTCGGATGTGGCGAAGGCTGCAGGAGTCAGCGAGACAATCGTATCCTATGTAGTCAATAACAATCGCTATGTGGCAAAGGAAAAGAGGCAGAGGGTGGAGGAGGCCATTGCAGCCCTTCATTACAGGCCCAATAATGTTGCACGGGCTTTGAAGGGAAAGCGCAGCAACCAGCTTCTCTTTATTGCGGATCAGATCACCAACGAATATTTCAGCCGGATCGTCAGCGAGATGGATAAATACGCCTATGAGGCCGGATTCCTGATTTCCCTGTGTGCCAACCGGAATACGCCGGAGTTTGTTTCCCAGGTGATCAGCCGGCAGTATGACGGCATCATCATCAGCTCCATCAGCTTTCCCATGGAATATGTGGAGTCCTTCAGCAAGGCGGGAATACCGGTACTGCTGTTTGAACACAGAACCCATGGCGAGCTTCCTGAGAATGTGGCAACCCTTGCTTCCGGCCTGTATCCGGGAGCCAGAATGGCGGTCAGCCATCTGGTCGGCAGAGGGAGGAAGCATATCATATACATTGACCGTATCAGCAAAAAGGGAAATGTGAGCGGACCTACGGACTTACGGCTTAGCGGATACCTTGACGAGATGAGAGAGAACGGGCTTTATGCCGGTGAAGATACGGTCATTGCAGGCTGTCATTCGGAAGAGGAACTGGCAGCGGAAGTTGTTAAATATTTAAAGGATCATAAGGAAACAGACGGAATCGTGGGGCGGAATGATATGGTGGCCTGCATTGCCATGTACGCGGCGGTTGGCTGGGGAAAGAGAGTGCCTCAGGATATGGGCGTGGTGGGTTTTGACAATTCCAGCATCAGCATGTTTTGCTTTCCCAGGCTTACGACCCTGGAGATGCAGCGGGAGGCTATAAGCAGGACAGCCATTGATATAATGGTACAAATGATCGGCGGAAAGCATCCGGAGAATGCGAAATTTGAAACAAAACTGATTGTAAGAGAAAGCACATAATGGTTTTATTCTGGAGGAAAAACACAGGTTTTTCCGGATGATATACACACGAGTGTATAACGGAATATGGGGATGATATTGTCCTGAAAAATCTGGTTTTAATAAAACAAGCGGAATCTTAAAGAAAGAGAGGGTATTTTATGAAAAAAAGAAGATTAGCAGCGCTGGCACTTGTTAGTCTCATGGCGCTCACAACCGGCTGCTCTGGTGGGGGAAAGACTGAGAAGGGTACGACCGGAGGGGAACCGAAGACAGAGGCGGAGTCAAAGACAGAGGAGAAAGCCCAGGATTCAGGAAGCACGGAGCCCATCACCTTAAAGATTGCCAATTATGCGGTACTGGAAAAGGGGTATGATGAGTTTTGGAAAAGCACGAAGGAAGGCTTTGAGGCCAAGTATCCCAATGTAACAATTGAATGGGTCACTGCTCCATACGGGGAAATATTAAACCAGGTCATCAACATGGCAGGAGGCGGAGACAGGGTAGACTGTGTTTTCAGTGAGATGATCTGGCTCCCTGCCTTAGTAGATGCCGGCCTTGCGGCTCCTATGAAGGATGTTCTGGATGAAGACTTTTTAAAGGATTACTATCCCAATATTCTGGAGGCCCATAAGGTTGACGGAGAAGTTTACGGAGCGCCGCTTTACGTATCACCTTCTCTTTTGTTCTACAACAAGAACCTGTTTGAAAAGGCCGGCCTTGATCCCAATGAACCTCCAAAGACTTATGAAGAGATGCTTTCCATGGCGGAAAAGCTGTCAGGACTAACTACGGATGATGGAAATAAGGTATTTGCATTCGGCCAGCCCACTGCATCAGTGATTGTCATCGGGTCTTCCATTCAGGCCTTTGCCTCAAACTTCGGGGGGTATGTATTAGACGAAAACGGAAAGCTGAATGTGGAAAATGAAGGTTTAAAGGATTCTCTTAAGATGTTAAAGCTTCTTGATGAAAAGGGCTATAACCCTCAGAACGCCAAGCCAAAGGACTTAAGAAACTTATTTGCCCTGGGGCAGCTCGCCATGTATTATGACAATTCATGGGGCTTTAACGGAGCCAAATCCATTAATCCGGATGTGGTGAATTTTGCGGCAGCAGCAGAGCCCTTAAAGGGTGGTAACGGGGATGGAGCTTCCGCTCTCCAGTCTCATTGCTTTGTGGCGGTTGACAACGGACCGGAGCGCATGGAGGCGGTGAAGAACTTTATCCAGTATGTGGTCACACCCGAGGTTATAAATGATTACATTGCTAATATTGCCCCAGCTCTTCCTGCAAAAGATGCCATGAAGGACATGGAAGCCTTAAAGAACAGTCCCATTTTAAACGGTGCAGGAAATTCCGTGGAAAAGGCGGAGCCGGTGCTGATGTTCCCTTCCTTATCTGAGTTTAACTTAGAGCTGTGTGCATTGGCTCAGGCGGTAACGGTTGGAGGAGAAGACGTAGACACTGCTCTTAAAAATTTCCAGAGTACGGTACAGCCCCTGCTTCCATAAGGTGCAGACAGTGATTTAACCTCAGCAAATAGGGAAGCGGATTGCGATATCCGATTGCGAATATCAGATCAGCTAAAAGGAGAGAAGATGGCAGGAAAGAAACCTAATATTGTATTTATTTTAACAGATGACCAGGGAATCTGGTCCCCGGTCTGTTCTCCTGCCAGGGATTCTCTCCTGACAGGAAGGATCCCGTCCCAGCACGGCATCCATGACTATTTAAGCGACGGCATCGGAGGCTGCGGACAGAGCCGTATGGCCGGAGTATTGGGACCTGGAATCAATGTTTACGGAGAGAATAAATAGAAAGTGGGGAAAGAACCTTGAAGGAGAAGGCGATTAAGAGGTCGTATTTTAAGGCTCAGACAGGAGATCGGGTATTCGCATTTGCATTGCTGCTTCCGGCAATTATTACAACCGCAGCGTTTATCTTGATTCCGGTGGGGGATTCCATATACAGAAGCTTTTTCGATTATAAGGTAAAGAATATCATCTCAGGAAAACCGGGAATATGGAATGATTTTGCCAACTACATAAAGCTTTTTTCCAATGGAAAGCTGCTTCCTTCCATAACAAACACCCTGGTATTTGTGTTCGGTGTGGTCACGGTACAGTTTATTCTGGGAATGGCCCTGGCCCTGATTTTAAATAGCGATATAAAATTTTCCCGGTTTATTAGAAGCATCATGATGGTCCCCTGGGTGGTGCCGACCCTGATTTCAGGACTTATATGGCTGTGGCTGTTCCAGCCTCAGTACGGTCTGGTTAAATATTTCGTGGGAATATTGACCGGAGGCAGGGTGACGGAATTCGCCGTTTTGAATAATCCGGCTACGGCCATGTTTGGCGTTTCCACAGCCGCTTTATGGAAACAGATCCCTCTTGCGGCTCTGCTCCTTTTAGCGGGCCTTGCCAATGTGCCTGAGGATATATTAGAGGCTGCAAAAATTGACGGGGCTAATGGGGTTCAAAGATTTTTTAACATTGTCCTGCCTTATATGAAGAGTGTGATCAAGGTCACGGTCTCCATGTCCATTATTGAGAACTTCAAGCAGTTCCCCTTATTCTGGACCATGACAGGAGGCGGACCTAATAACTCCACCACTACCATGGCCATATTAAGCTACCGGGAAGCTTTTGTATCCAATAATTTTGGCTCCGGTGCGGCTGTTACTACGGTATGGATGCTTTTGATGATTGTGGTCGTATTTGTTTATAACCGTATGTTTCAAGCGGATGATATGTAAGGAGGAGGCTGAAGATGAAACGAAACCGTACCTTAAACAACATTCTGAAGTATGTGGTTTTAGGCCTCATCCTTTTGTTTTTACTGTTCCCTCTGTTATGGGTTCTGATCACATCCTTTAAAACCAATATGGAGGCATACAAGTTTCCGCCTACCTTTCTGGTCAGGAACCCTACGGTTCAGAGTTACATCAATTTATTCACCGTTGATAATGATTTCTTTACTTATTATAAAAATAACTTTATTGTGGCGGGAAGCGCTGCGCTCATCACCACCTTTATGGCGGTCATTTCCGGTTATGCGCTGTCCCGGTTCCATTTTAAATGGAACAATTGGATTGTGGCTGCATTCACTTCCGCACAGATGTTTCCCGTGGTCAGCCGCTTGATTTCCCTTTATAAGATCCTTGGGGATGTAAAACTGATTAATACGCACCCGGGGCTGATCCTGGCTGTTACGGCAGGTATGCTCCCGTTCACCATTATGCTCATGTCCAGCTTCTATGACGGGATTCCAAAGGAGTTAGAGGAAGCGGCCAGAGTGGATGGAGCGGGCAGATTCGGAACGCTTTTTAAGGTCGTGGTACCTCTTGTAAAGCCGGGGATGCTGGCGGTGGGAATTTATGCGTTCCTGCTTTCCTGGGATGATTATCTGCATGCATCAACCCTGATCCAGACAGATGCCTTACGGACTCTGTCGGCAGGCGTTGCACTCCGCTATTTGGGCGAGCTTTCCTATGACTGGTCCCTGATCAACACCATTTCCATTGTGGGTACCATCCCAATGGTATTGATATTTTTCTTCTTCCAGAAATATATGGTCAAGGGCCTGGTAGCGGGTGCAGTAAAAGGTTAAAAAGGAGAAAAACCATGCTTGTAACAAACAAAGAGAATTTAATGAAGGCAGCAAAGTCAGGGTATGCAATCCCGGCTCTCAATACCCAGGGAGGAAATTATGATATCATCTGGGCTGCCTGCCGGGCGGCGGAGGAAATGAGATCTCCTGTCATCCTTGCCCACTACGTATCCACAGGAGCCTATTCCGGCCACGACTGGTTTGTAGAAGTCTGCAAGTGGTGCGCGGGCAAGGTTTCTGTTCCGGTATCCATTCATCTGGACCATGGCGGGGATTTTGATATCTGCATGGAGGCACTGAAGCTGGGCTTTACTTCCTTAATGATCGACGGCTCGGAAAAGCCTGTAAAGGAAAATGCGGCTATGACCAACGAGGTATTAAAGGTAGCCAGGTGCTTTGGAGTGCCGGTGGAAGCCGAAATCGGAGAGCTTTTGCGCTTAGATAACCTGGGAGGAGTGATGGAAAATAAGAATATTGTGAATCCTTGGGAAGTAAAGGCATTTTTAGAGCTGTGCCGGCCTGATTCCCTGGCCATCGGCATCGGCAATGCCCACGGATATTATAAGGGAGAACCGGACATCCATCTGGAGGTTTTAGAGGCAGTGAGAAAGTTTACGGATATCCCCCTGGTTCTTCATGGCTGTACCGGAATGAAAGAAGATATCATCAGAGAGGCTATTAAGCTGGGAGTGGCGAAAATTAATTTCGGCACGGAAATCCGCTATCAATACGTAAACCACTATGAGGAAGGTTTAAAGAATGTGGATCATCAGGGGCATTCCTGGAAGCTGTCCCAGTATGCCAATAACAGGCTGACAGAGGATATTAAGGATATTATCCGCCTGGCAGGGTCAGAAGGGAAAGCATGATTCAGTTTAGATTAAAAGAACAGTATGAGAGGAGTCTTGACATGGAAAAGAAAAACAGCCAGTTAACTTACAGCGAGGTATATAAACAGCCTGAGTCCTTTGAAGCGGTCAATAAGTCATTGGAGGATATTTACAGAGTCTTGGATCAGGCGTTTGCAGAGGAATATGATGAACTGATCTTTACCGGCTGCGGCACCAGCTTTTATCTGGCCCAGGCTGCCGCCCATGCCTTTTCTGCTTACAATTGCCTTCCGGCTAAGGCCATGTGCTGTTCCGAGCTTTACTACTTCCCGGAGACATTTGTGAAAAACAGAAGGGTTTTGGTTCTTCCCATTACCAGGAAAAGCTATACCACCGAGGTCCGTATGGCGATTGACAAGGTGAGAAGCTTTCCAGGGGTAAAAACCCTGGCTATCACCTGTGATAAGGACAGTGCGGTCTATAATGATTATATGATCCTGTCTCCGGATACTGCCGAGGACAGCGTGATCATGACCCGTTCCTTTACCAGCATGGTTTATTTATCAGTGATCATGGCCATGTATGTGGGAGGGAAGAAGGATGAAGTGGCTGCAATGGCAGACTACGGAAACAGCGCAAGGGATGTCCTTGGGAAAATGGATGTCCTGGCAAAGAAAATCATCGGTGAAAACGAACATTTAAACCTGTACATCACTCTGGGACAGGGAATTTACTACGGGGTTGCCAATGAGTGCATGAACAAGATAAAGGAAATGGGAATCTCGAATTCAGAGGCCTATTACAGCCTGGAATACCGTCATGGTCCCATGAGCCTGGTGGATGAGAATACCCTGGTCCTTTTCTTAAGCCATTCAAAAACCGTGGAAGAGGATGCGAAACTCCTGGCCCAGATGAAGGAATATGGTGCGGTAACGGCGGCAGTCGGTAATACCGCTACCGTGGATATGAAAGAGGCAGACTATTGCCTGGATCTGCCCTATGGGTATAATGACATGCAGAATGCGGCGTTAATCGGATTTATCGGACAGTTTATCGGTTATTACATTGCTGAGAAGAAGAGCATTGACGCGGATCAGCCAAGGCATTTGTCCCAGGCGATTGTTATTCAGTGACTTAGTGATTTTCTGAGATACAGAAATCCATAAAAAGGGCTGCCCATGGCTGATTATAATCAGACAGCGGGCAGCTCTTTTCAAGAAAATCTATTCTTCATTTATCAGTTGTTCCAGCAGATTTTTAGCCATAAGAATATCCTTTTTTTGCTCTTCGCCGGATATTTCCCGTTCTATGGTAATATCTCCGGCATATCCTATTTCTTTCAGCTTTGCCACAAAGGCGGGGTAATTTACTTTTCCTTCTCCAAGAGGAACCTCTTCACCGAGCATATGACCGTCCGTAGGATATTTTCCATCCTTTCCGTGAATTCCCATCACGTATTCCCCGAATACTTCCAGGGC
>POVV01000458.1_pt1 | contig 26421 bp, 21 predicted proteins | sample 1560271 | NCBI WGS metagenome assembly POVV01 (sample SAMN08337232, study PRJNA429181) | Bioreactor metagenome, whole genome shotgun sequencing project. | biome: cows' rumen and soil; feature: anaerobic; isolation source: anaerobic chemostat enrichment culture, galacturonate as sole carbon... | reverse complement strand
AATGAGGCGATACCACCAGCTATTGCCACTCTCTACCACACTGATACAACGTACATAGAGTTCATCGTTCGTCAATGACATGATTTGGAAAGTCGAAGCTCCGGTATAATGGCCGAAGAAAGCGCCATCGCTCAGTGTGATGGTTTTATCGGTTTCATTCAAAGTAAACGTGTAGTTGGCTTTGGGCACATACTTCACATCAAAATCGCCATTGCCTCCCGGATTTTCGACTACATCGGTAATGCCGAGTGCCTTGCGACCACTGTCGTTGGTATAGATATATCCGTTGTTTTTCCATTGCAGCTTTACACCTACTTGCGTAAAGGTAAACTCCTGAGAGTAAAGGCTGCATCCCAGCTTACCGTTGGGTGGGCACGACCACCATTCGGGCGATGTGCTTGCTGCCGGACCCAGTGCAAAATGCCCACTGTGATATTGGTCAAAGACCCATGTTTTACCGGCTAAGTTGGCAGCTCCACCGGTTAGTGCATTATACATGGGCGTATCGAGAAGCGACATATCATCGGCAGCAATCGTTACCTCTTTGGTGATCGTTACCGCACCGCCGGTAGTGTACAGCGTCATCGCTATCACGTATGTGCCTTTGAAAGGGTATTCGGCTTTTACGCTTTCGCCCTTAACTGTGGTACCATTACCTAAGTTCCAGGTAACTACACCGGGTATTTTCGATTCGTAAGCAAGATCAATGACATTGGCCTTGCTCGCTGTCGGTGTAGCACTAAAGCTCAGTTCGCTCGCCTGTGGCAGCGCATTCAATGCATAGTCGTCCTTTTCTTGCGGAGCACAAGCTGCTACGACAAAGAGGGCGATCAACATCAAGATTGTCGTTTGAAATATATTTTTCATATCTGTTTTACTTATTAATGATGTTACTTCGTTTTACTTCCACTGTCCGTTTTGAACCAGTTCAAACTCCGTTCCGCGCGTTTTTTCTATTTCTCCTTGTGGAATAGGAATATACTTCATCCACTCTTCGAATGTACGCACCGAATTGTGAGCGGCATCGTTTTCGGTCAATACCCGCGTGGCGTCTCCCCATCTTACTAAATCCCAAAAACGCATTCCTTCGCCCAAAAACTCCCGACGGCGTTCAGCCTTGATATTCTCTGCAGTGGCAGGTATCGGATTATCATCGCCGAAAGCCCGTTTACGTATCTGATCCAAACACTGTTGGGCAGTAACACCTTGTACTTCGGCCTGGCCATTCATCTTTACCAACTCGGCGTAGTTGAGCAATGTTTCCGCGTAACGGAAGAGGCGCAGGTTGTTGCAGAAGTTCAGGTCAATATCTCCCGGAGGAGGGTTATAGCCTTTACGGGCGGCGTACTTACGTTGGAATAAGCCCGTATCTTGAAAGCGGGAAGCATAGGTTCCGGCCTCCCATTTATTGATAGACCCTTCGCGACGTGTATCGCCCTTTTCGTACATCGCATAGGCCGACGAACGTACCGGAGCAAATCCCCAGCCACCGATAAACACTTTATCGGGATCGCTTAGGTTGTTGGGCGAAATAAATGCCGGAAGATTGGTTCCGTAACCACCCCATCCGCTCGCCCAGGTTTTACCTTCGGGTAACTGATTGCTTTCAAAGATCGATTCCTGACAAAACTCATTTTCATCATTCCACATGGAGTCAAAGTTAGGAAATAAGCTGTAGCTACCGCTTTTAATAATGGTGGCCATATCATTGGTCAGTTCGGCATAACGAGTTTGGTCTTTCTGATAGAGTACCACGCGAGCCTTCAACATGAGAGCGGCTGCGCGTGACACACGTCCTGTGTTGGAGGCACTAACCCGCATCGGCAGTTTTCCATCGGTACAGGCAAAATCGATATCCGCCATAATCTTCGCATAAACCTCATCCGCCGACAGCTGTTTGGCCATATAGGGCGATGTAGTAAGCGGTTGATCGAAATACGGAATATTTCCCCAGAACTTCCACAATAGATGCACATAATATCCGCGCAGGAAGTGCGCTTCGGCTTTGTATTGTTCGAGTTTGGCACCATCTACGCCCACGGCATTGTTGCAAGCAATGATAACATTGTTGCATCGGGCCAAGCCTGTAAAATAAATGCTCCAAAGCCCATCCAAACTTTCGGCAGCGGTAGAGGTAAATTGCGACAATTTGTAGAGCTGGCTCTGGTCGCCGGCATCACCACCACCCTTATATATATCGTCCGAACGCAGATCGGACATCAGCAACACAGCATTGTAATTGTTATTGGCATAGCTATCAAACAGTAATATCTGATAGGCAGAACCCAGGTTAGAGAGAATGGCACCTTCGGTAGCTGCTGCCCCTGCTTCTTGTTTTTCGGTCGAAGAGGCAGTTAAGAAATCGTCGCCACAAGCAGTTGTAAGAAGTGTGCCTGCCAAAGCGGCTACTATTGTTATGTATGTATATCGTTTCATATCGATAATCTGTTTAATGAATTAAAAAGAGATATTAGCACCTACAGATATGGTTCTCGCCTGCGGATAAATACCGCGATCGACTCCTATCCTATTGTAATCTCCCGTAGCAATTTCCGGATCAAATCCATCATACCCAGTGAAAGTAAGTAGATTTTCGGCAGCGACAAACACGCGTAGTTTCTGAACAGAGACGCGCTTGGTCCACATAGAAGGCAAGGTATAACCAAGCTGAATGTTTTTCAACCGCAGGTAAGTACCATCCTTTATATAGAGATCGGACGAACGCCAGTTACTATTGGGGTTGGCAGTGGTCATGCGAGGAATATGGTTGGAGGTACCTTCGCCGATCCAGCGATCCAATATCCACGTGGGGCGATTCATGGCAGGAATATCGCCACGTTGCGAGAAGTCGAAAATATCGTTTCCGGCTGTTCCCTGGAAGAAGAGGTTCAGGTCAATACCTTTCCACTCACCGCCGATCGAAAGTCCGAAGCTCCAGTCGGGCATACCTTTGCCGATCTTTGTTTTGTCATTGTCGTCGACTGCACCATCTTGATTGATATCGACAAAACGAACGTCGCCGGGTTGTGCCTTCGGTTGCATCTTCTGTCCCTTATCGTTTACATAAGCATCTATTTCTGCCTGATTCTGGAAAAGGCCATCGGTTTTGTAACCATAGAAATAGGGCCATACTTCGCCATTCTTACCTTTAATATAACTTCCCAAACCCGAAGCGCCTGCATTTTCGTAAATGGCTTCGCCCGAGGCGTTGCCCAATTTAATGAGCGTGTTCTTCAAGAACGATGCATTGGCGGCAACGTTATAGCTAAAGTCGCCGATCTTCGATTTCCAACCAAGTTCGAATTCTAGTCCCCAGTTCTCCATATCGCCCACATTGGCGATGGGTGCACTTTGTCCTACGTAGCTTGGTATGGGCTGATCCATCAACATGCCGTTGGTTTTCTTCTTGAAGTAGTCGAAGCTAAAGTTTAATGCATTATTAAAGAAACGTGCATCGAACCCGAAGTCTATTTGCTCGGACTCTTCCCATTTTACATTGGGATTGGGAATAGCTGCCGGAGAGGTTCCGTATTGCATTTCGCCGTTTTTACTATCCGACGAAACAAGATAGCCACCACCGAAATAATAGTTCTGCCCGCCATCCATTAACGAGGTATAGCGAAAGTTTCCGATGTTCTCATTACCGTTTTTACCCCAACTGAAGCGAAGTTTGAAGGAGTCGAACCACTGAGGATGATTCTCCAGATAGGGTTCATTGAGTACATTCCAGCCTACCGATACGGCAGGAAAAACGGCCCATTTGTTGCTGGGTCCGAAGCGTGAAGAACCGTCGCGGCGCAGTGTAGCCTGAAGCATATAGCGTTCGTCGAAGTTATAATCGATTCGGCCAAAGTAAGAAGCCAGTGCAGCAAAGTTATACCCTCCCGTTCCGCCATAAATACGCTCCAAGTCACGATCGGCAATGGCCGAGTTGATATTCGCTTTGTTAGGATCAAGCTCGAGCAAGTTATAATCACTACCTCCCAATTGGCGATAAGTATATTTCTGAGCCGATTGTCCAAGTACTACCGATAGGTTATGTTTTTCGGCGAAGGTTTTATGATACGTCAATACATTTTCGACCTGCCACTTATACCCTCTGTTCATTTCACTCCACACGGAACTCTGGTCTACGTTTTTTCCTTGTGTCGCTAAAAAGTAAGGGAACTCATACCCATCTCTTCCCCAAAAAGCGAGATCGAAACCATAACTGCTTTTGAAGGTTAGTCCCGGAAGCACATCTATTTCTCCCCAAAACGTTCCGACAAACTTATCTTCATTGTTCTTCTCGGAGCGTTGCTGATTGAGCATAGCTACCGGATTGGCTATTTCCTGAAAGCCCGTAGGGGGAATAGAGAAGACTCTACCATCCTTGTCTTTCACCGCATTGGGATATTGTGCGAGAATGGCAGCAGCATCTTCGTCACTGGCATAAACGGGTACGAGGGGATTGAAAGTTAAGGCACTTCCAAGGATAGAACCATATTCAGAGTTGGCATCGATTCCTGTCGATGTGCTTCTCGAATATCCGATGTTGATACCGATACGCACTTTGTTTAACCATTTACGATTCTCGGCCTCAAAAACGGTATAGGTAGAGTTGGAGCGAACACTCCAACGCTCGTAGTTGGAACGACCATAATTACCACCGACAATACCTTCCTGATTAAAGTAACCCAGCGAGAGAAAATACTGTATCTTCTCACTTCCTCCATTGATGCTTACCTGATGATTCTGAATGGGTGCATCATAATTGAAGGTCTCGTCCTGCCAATCGGTTCCCTTACCACTGGCAGCAATCACTTCCTGAGAGTAACGGGGCGCATTGCCGTCGTTCACCAAACTTTCGTTCATAATCGTCATATACTCTCTGGCATCGAGCACAGCTTTCTTCTTCCAAGGATTTTGCCATCCGTAGCTAAAGTCATAGTTGACAGTGGTTTTCCCTTTCGCTCCGCTTTTGGTGGTAACGAGCACTACTCCATTGGCAGCACGCGCACCATAGATAGCGGCCGAAGCAGCATCTTTCAATATTTCGACCGATTCAATATCGACCGGATTAAGGTAGTTGATACCACCATCTACGGGCATTCCGTCGACAATGTAGAGCGGATCGCTATTGTTCACCGTACCGATACCGCGAATGCGAACTTTCGAGTCGGAGTTGGGCTGTCCAGAGCTTTGTGTAATCTGAACGCCCGATACTTTACCTTTCAGTGCATCTTCTACACGCGAGGGTTTGGAAACATTCAGGTCATCGGCCGTAACCCGACTGATGGCAGCTGTCACTACACTTTTCTTTTGTACGCCATAACCCACAACCACGACTTCGTCTAGGGTTTCAGTATCATCGGCCAATATTATCCGAAACGTACGATTACCCATAACGGGAACCTCTTGCGAGCGGTAGCCTACATAAGAAATAGAAAGAACGGCATCCGGAGCAACCGAAAGGCTAAATTTGCCATCAAGATCGGTAATTGTACCATTCGTAGTAGCCCCTTTCACTACTACATTAACTCCGGGCAAGGGCTCATTGTCCGACCCCGCCACGACCACACCTTGTATCTGTATACTCTGTGCGAATACAGGAAGGCAAGCCCCTAAGAGAAATAAAATCGATAATAACTTTTTCATAAGTTTTTTATAATTAAGATTAACTCATCGTTATCCAAAGCAAGCAGGTTGCCCACTTTGAACAGTGCAAACGTAAGGCATTAATCCTTTATTTGTATCGATCCAACTCATTCTTGAATACGTCAATTCAAATAAATGAATACGTTATCAATACGTCAAAATAAAATAATATACTGATATTCAAAAGAATAACAATACGCATAGTTAATTCGTCAAGACTGTTGTAGAACATAAAAAGAACGATAAACGAGATACGAACTCTCTATTTATCGTTCTTTTTACAATAGCCGTTAAAATCCGCTATTCAAATAATCAATCAGGTTTATCTCCCGATCCAATTCAAACTTCTTGCGCAAACGATACCGAATGGTTTCTACTCCGCGGATGGATATATTAAGTAAAGGAGCTATTTCTTTGGAGGAAAGGTTCATTTTAAGATAGGCGCACATCATTCGTTCGTTGAATGACAAATCGGGGTGCTTTTGCCCCAGATTCTTCATGAAATTATTGTGTACAAGATCAAACTGCTCTTCGATGCGCTTCAACACTTCATCGCTTTGAATATTCGAATTTATCTTATTGCTCACCACAAGCAGCATCTTTTTTGCATCGGTAGCTCCCTCTCCTTTGAGCCCCGATATAGCTTTGAACAGGTCTGATTTAATTTCGGTAAGCATCTCGTTCTTACGGACAAAATTAATCATAAGGTTGGCCATCTCCTGACTTTTATATTGTAAGTCATGCTGCAATCTTTCCTTTTCCAACTCCATAATCTGACGCTCCTTACGAGCATTCTCCTCCTCATATTCCTTCTCTCTCTCCTGCAATTCTTTATCCTTCTCGACCACAGCCTGACGCTTTTTACGTCGCACACGCACATCATCCCAACGATAAATATACCATAGACCGATAAAAAAGAGAACGAAATAGCACACATAAGCAATGCCCGTACGGTACCAAGGAGGCTGAATATGAAATTTAAAAGAGTCCATAGCCGTGGTTCCATCCGGGAAAACAGCTTTCACATCAAACACATAATCACCTTCGGGCAGGTTGCTGTATTCTTTAATGCGCACGTTGGTAAAATCCGACCACTCCTTCTCATTGAGCCTGTATTGATAGCTCACCTCTTCGGCATGGGTCAAGGAAGAGAGTCCGTATTCAAAACGGATGGCGTTTTGGTGGTAAGAAATCTCGGGTTCCTCTTTCAGTGAAAGAAAATTGTCACTATAAATCAATGAGTCTTTGGGATAGGATAGGTAAACATTGCGAATGTGCATAGAGTGGCTATAATCCCGACGACTTTGCAACGAGGGTACTTTAAACAGGGCAAAGCCGTTATCGTTGGGCACAATCATAAGCGAATCCGAAAGAGGAACAATTGCCTCGGCACCTTGTACTAACTCGACAGCGCGCTGCTCAATGGGTGTAATACAAGTACCTGCTCCCCGTTTATACATGCGAAGATTACCAATACAGATTTCGCGATGATTTAAACTAATCAGGTGATTATTATACTCGACCAAACGAGTATATACATTGGCTCCATTCAGTAAATTATCCATTTCCTGACAGGGTTCCATTCGATCTGTTGCTTGATTGTATTGATAGATGCCACGGGGGGTGGCAAAATAAATCTTCCCACCAATTTTGCTGGCAAAGATCTCTTTATTCGTAGGTAAGCCCTGAGCGATGCCATACGATTTAAGATCAACTACCCGCAAGTGATCGGCACTGAGTTTAACACGAATCATCTTATCTGTATTGTACAGCCAAATAATCTCAGAGGTCTCTTGTTCGAAGAATCGGCAGGAGTCGACTATACCTTGCACCTTACTTACAATGCGCCACTCTCCTTCTTTCTTTTCCATTAGGTAGAGTCCGTCATAAACGCCTACAAACATTTGATTGGTAGTACCCATAACCGGCTGACAAATCCACGCCCCTGCCACATCAGCCACTTTCCGCATCGCATTGCCTTCGATCAGAAAGACTCCTCGATCGTGCAGGCAAAAAATATCATTACCGATGCGACATAAGTTCCAGACTTGTCCGCTCGAATGAGGTACCGGCCGAATATCGGGCAGGTTATCAGTCAGGCGAACCGGATAGGGCGTATAGTATAATCCGCGATTGGTACCCAGGTAGAGGTATTCGCCTGCCAGCAATGCCGCATATCCGGTACCATAGGAATAGGGGTACGAATATAGATTTGTCAGCGACGAATTGAGACAGACGTAATCGATTCCGCTGTCGAGCCCCGCCCATAGGTTATTCCATTCGTCGAATGCTACCGAAAGTACGGTATTATTTTGCAAACCATTGTATTCATTAAAATATTTTGCTTGCAACGTTCGTGTGTCAATCAGTACCACTCCTTTGTGTACCGTTCCCAAAGCAATCATATCACCCGAAGCATCGGCACAAAACACCTCATTTTGCCGCATAAACTCCTCCGCTCCTGTTACCAAAGGAATGGTCGTCCGACCGTCACAATAAAACAAACCATCGTATGCCGTCACAACAATTACTCCTTCTTTATAAGGCAAAATACTTCGTATGCGCTTCGATCTTAACTGTTCGGCTCCCTGCAATGGGAAAAAGGTATTACCTACCAGTACATATACACCATGGTCGGTACCAATATAAAGTATCCCATTGACCATATCCGAGCAATCTATTTTATGCCCCGTATCAATGGAGGTATATTTCCCATTGAGGTACTTCAGCACCATGCCGTCGCCTTGCAGATAAAGGATATTGTCACTTTCATGAATCCCCCATACATTGCCTATATAGCGGGACTTTTCGTCAAGAGAGTCGGACATGCAGGTGTAAGTCAACTTTCCACCTTTACCCGGTTCAAAGTAACCGAACTCATTGATACCTCCTGCATAAATACGCTTTTGAGATACGGAAGGGAACACCGAACGCAGATCGGAACCATTGTGAAGAGGAAAAACGCTCCACACGTTGCCATCGAATTGCAACATGCCGTTTTTATTGGCAAAATAGACCCAATTGTCATTGTAAGCTGCTATTTGCCAAGTTTGCGAACCTTTGCCGTAGAGGCTTTTCGGGTAATTAATGATGAAGCTGTTCCAATCGGACGCCCAAGCGGAAGAGATAGTAACGAAAAATAATAAGAGTGCGACAAAGAATACTTTACTCAATCGGTTCATAGTAGACTTTTATAGTTAACAGAAACACAAACGTACTGCATTCTGGCGAACTATGCAATAAAAAAAGACAAAAAGGTAACTTACACCGGTAGGAAATTGGAAGCTGCCCGAACCCTTCAACTAAGATGGTCTGTACCTTTTCTAAACTGACAATAGCTGTACACAAGCACCGATAAAACGAATGGGGGGCATAAAAAAAGGAGATGTACTCAAATAGCCACATCTCCTTTTTAAAAGACGGAGAGCTCTTTTTCCGGATGGTCAGAGAAGAAAGGAACAGCTCCTTCCTGCTTATCTTTAAATAGCTTCCTCGGAAGAGATAGAAGCAGGATTCCCCTCCGTATCCCGAATAATAGTCGACTTTTTAAGTAACAACATCTTTCCCTTTAAGCTATCCGTAGTGATCGTAGCAGCTTTGACCTGGCGGGGAGAATCACTTTTCAATGTAACAATAATCACCCCATTCTCTCCTTTCTTGCCATATGTCTTTACAGCAGAATGATCTTTAAGCACACTAATCGATTCTATCCGATTCGGGTTAATCTCCTTTAACATAAAGTTCGGAACCTCTTCTCCATCAACAATGAGCAAGGGATGGATGTCCTTGCCTGTTGTAAGAAACACAATAGGCGCTTTTTTTGAATTGCTCTTAGAGAGTTTAGTGGCCTTCGTCTCAGAGATTCTAACCGTATCGGTCATTGCTTGAGCCAACTGCAACTCTCTTTTACCAGGTTTCTGTTGAGAAGACAGCACAGCCGAAGGGGCAATAAGCGAGGAGTTATCTGCTCCTACACTTCGCTTTTCAGTAAAAATTTGCGGGGTTTCTCTCACTTTTGTTTCTACAATTGCCGCTAAATCATTAACTTTGATGGCTGAAATCTCATTGACCGTGTCGGAGATTTCGGGACGGGCAAAAGCAGTTACAGCGATGGCTGCCAGCGGAAGTACATACAGGTACTTCAGACGCGCCCAGGGATTTGATTTTTCTTTAAACATCATAGTGATACGTTTTTTAAGTTTACTGTGATTAAAGCTATTGGCCATAGAGTAGAGCCTTGTGCCAACGGCTTTTTTTATTAATAATAGTTGATATTCTTTCGGATTGACGCCCTCGCGGATCACCGTTTCATCGGCCTCGTATTCGTGTATCGCCTGTAGTTCTTGTTTCAAGAGCCACAAGGCCGGATTAAACCATTGAAAGATGATACAAATATCGGCTATGAGCAGGTCTATCGAATGCCGGTAACGGATATGAGCCTTCTCGTGAATCAGTATTTCGCGTCCGTTCTCTTCGAGGTCTTTTTGCGAAATAACGATAAAGTTCATCCAACTAAATGGTGGTATATCTTGAGGATGTACAATTCGTATTATACCGTCTGTCTGTTTCTCCCACCTACCCGAACGAAGCAATCTTACCATTTGCCAGAGGGAATAAAAAAGGCGTCCGATGAAAAAGAAAACACCCAATACATATATAGCCAGTGCTATTTGCATCCATGCCACAGAGAGCTCCTCTGTTTGCGGTACTACGACTGTGGATGAATCTCCTGCCATCATCAAAAGCATCTCTATCGTCAGCACAGCTTGGTGTACCTCTCCGCTTGCCGTGGTAGAAACCTCAATCAACGGAATGAGAAGAGATAACAGCAATATACTAAGAAGCACTATCCGGTTAAAACGATGAAACGTTTCGCGGCTTAGCAGCAAACGATAGAAAAGATAGAATCCTGCCAGACAAAAAGTTGTTTTTAGTATATAGACAAAAAAGGTTCCCATATTGTAGTGCGTTTTATTGATCGTTTGCCTTTTCTACCTCATCGATCAGCTTTTTCAGCTCATCGAGCGAAATATCTTCTTCTTTGACCAAGGAGGAAACTGCACTCAGGTATGAATTATTAAAGTATTTACTGATCACATTTTTCAGCGTACCTTTGCGGAAACCTTCCTCATCGATCACTGCATAGTATTGATAGGTGTTTCCATACGCCCGATGATTGAGGTAACCCTTCTCTTCAAGCCCACGAACAATCGTAGACAAGGTGTTAAAGTGGGGCTTTGGTTCTTCGTAAAACGCGAGTATTTCCTTCACAAATAGAGGTCCTTTCTTCCAAAAAAAGGCCATCAGTTCTTCTTCTTTGGTTGTTAATCCTTTCATCTTCGTTTATTGTTTATGCAAATAACGATAACTTTTAGTTTATAAACTAATTCATTTAGTTAAAAGTAACTAAATGAATTAGTTTTAATAAAAAACAAGAAGTAAACATGAAAAAAACTATGTTGTTGGTAGCGCTTAGTATCGTTACGTTAAGTGTGAATGCGCAGAGTTTGTTGCGCGGCAGCAAGTTTAAGACAATTGGTCGGTAGGTATCAACGACGGCGGGGTTACCCCACTTACCCACAACGTCTTTTTCAAAAACATGCGTCCTACTGTTGGTGTTGAATTAGGCAAGTAATTGACTCCTATCTTTGGCTTTGGATTAGAAGGAATGTGGTCGGTCAACACAAGTTCAAGCCTTACGGCGTTCGATCATTCAAATGTAAGTTTATTGGGTAAGGTTCATTTGAGTAATCTATTCCTTTCTTATACCGGAAAGCCACGTGTATTCGAGGTAGAAGCCATTGCGGGAGCCGGATGGTTGCATTCATATGCAATCGGTTGGGGGATGCTAATTACCTTTCGAGCAAAATCGGTTTGAACCTAAACTTCAACCTCGGAGTAGAAAAGGCTTGGACCATTGCCGTGAAACCTGCGTTGGTGTACAATTTAGAGGGAACGGAAAATACCGGATGCCGCTTCGACGCCAACAATGCTGCAGTAGAACTAACTGCCGGTATCATTTACCATTTCAAAGGAAGTAACGGAAAGCATCACATGACCTTGGCCAAAGCTTACAACCAAGCTGAGGTGAACGACCTGAATGCAAAAATCAACTATCTTGACACGCAAGCAAACGACCTACGCGCATAAGCTCAAGAAGATGCAAAGAACGCACAAGCGTTATTGAATGCAGCTAACAGTAAAATCAGCGGTCTGGAAACTGAGTTGAAAGATTGTCGTGAGCAAGGTCCTATCGTAAAAACAATTACCAACACCAACCAAACATTGGAGTCGGTGGTTACCTTCCGTCAGAGAAGAACATCTATTGAGGCCTCACAATTACCCAACGTAGAGCGTATCGCGACTTATATGAAAAGTCACCCTGCTTCTACCGTAGTGATTAAAGGTTATGCTTCGCCCGAAGGCAGTGCAGAAATCAATGCGAAGATTGCTCAACAGCGTGCTGATGCGGTTAAAAACTCTTTGATGAGCAAATACGCCATTGCATCGAACCGCATTATTGCCGAAGGCCAAGGCGTAGGAGACATGTTCTCTGAGCCGGATTGGAATCGCGTAAGCATTTGTACGCTCGACGAAAACAAATAAACAGTATGCTTTCGCATGTACAGAAAGCATCGTACTAATCCGTAGTTTCGGACATAAAATATCCCCCTTATTTCCTCTTTACGCAGTTAAGTAAAGAGGCGATAAGGGGGAATTTATTAAAGAGAATTATCCTTTATTCATCACTGATCTCTTCCTGAGGGGTTTCTGCTTTCGCATTTTTCATTTTCTTCAACCGCCCACTCTTTCTCAATGCTTCAGCTATCATCCACTGAAGTTGACCGTTCGTGCTACGAAACTCGTCAGCTGCCCATTTTTCAATTGCATCCATCGTTTCGGCATCGACCCGCAAGACAAAACTTTTCGTTGAAGATTCTTTTTTAGCCATTATTATTATTTACATTTTACAAAATATTGCGCACTTATGCGCGTTTAACGTAACAGTTGACTACCGCTCCTTGTTCATAAGAATAAGTGCATACTCATCAAAATTGGGAAAAAATAAAATCGCCAATAAAGAACAAGTCTCCAAAAAACAGAAGACTGAAAATCAGAAAAGCAATACAGGTAGACCAGCTTATGCGCCCTTCATACTCGGACATACGACGCACACGCATCAACGAGCTTCTCAAAAAGTCGCCAACGATTAATAGAATGAGAATACTCAATATCAATCCACGCCATGATTCCAGAAAGAAGGCATCGATCTCACCCAAAACAAACGTGAGTATGACTGCTATCAGAAAGAAAGTAGCATACAGCAAATCTTTTCTTTTCGAATTCATCTCTTTTCCTCCTTATATAATACAGTAAGATAATTAATGATTTAGGGTTCCCGTATTGATCACCGGCTGAGCAGCCTCATCGGCACAAAGTACCACCAATAGGTTACTCACCATCGCAGCTTTCTTCTCTTCATCCAGTTCAACAATCTGCTCTTCAGAAAGTTTATGCAGAGCCATTTTCACCATCGAAACAGCTCCTTCTACAATCTTTTCGCGAGCCGAAATAATGGCCGAAGCCTGTTGGCGACGAAGCATTACCGCGGCAATCTCCGGTGCATAGGCCAGATAATTGATTCGAGCTTCGATAACCTCCATACCCGCCATAGCTAAACGTTCATTTAGCTTCTGTTCCAATTGGTCGTTGATTTCATCGCCACCCGAGCGAAGAGTTAGTTCGGAAGGATTGCCCGCCTCGCTATCATCATAAGCATACTGCCCGGCTACCTGACGAAGTGCGGCATCACTCTGAATTTTAACGAAGTTCTCGAATGCGGTCATACGGCCAACCACTGCATTGGCGGCGGCTGCTTGGTTTCCACTGGTACCGCCGGTAGTCATTGCCATAGTTTGCGAATCGATCTCGAACATCGCTTTATAGGTATCTTTCAGTTTCCATACCAATACAAGACCGATCAGAACGGGATTGCCGATCTTATCGTTTACCTTAATCGGCTCTACATCCAGATTGCGTGCGCGCAGTGATAACGTCTTCTTATTCATAAAAGGATTGACCCAAAAGAATCCGGTATTCCTAAAGGTTCCTTTATATTGACCAAAAAACACCATTGCCCGTGCCTCATTGGGCTCTTGAGAGAAGTAGCCCGGAATACACAAAATAAACAATACAAAACATAATGCTACGAGCAGAAAGAGCAAAGCACTCCCCATCAGCCAGCTGAAACACAACCAGCAAGCAATGGGTAGTAAAATCAAATGTACAAACAGCACCATGAAGCCATTCATAACGAAACCACTAAAATCTTTTTCTTTTGTTTCCATAATACACAGGTTAATTGATATTATTTTGATATCACAAAGATATCATGTATCACTATAAGGAAGCAAACAAAATAAAAGAATAAATAACTGATTAACAATATTTAGTATAAATCACAAGTCAAGTCTCTCTTTCAACAGCCGATAGCCCGAATTACTGACTCTTAATTGCTCACCATTTTTCAACAACAACCTATAGTTATCTTTCCCAAACAGCTCTACACGAGAAATGTGTTGTAAATTCACAATACTAGATCGATGGATACGCACAAATCCGGTATCGGGCAAATGTGCCTCAAAATACTTCATGGTTTGCTCCTTTACATATTGCCCCGAAGAGGTAATCAGCGCCACATAATCGCCACAGGCTTGAATATATAGTACGTCAACAATCGGGATAAGGTGAATGCGAGTACCGTCCTTTACCGTAATACGACCGATTGACTCTTTGACTCGCTCTATCGGTTGCGACTGCATTTCTTCTTCCTCGGCGGCTTCTGTTTTAATCAGCAGCAGTTCGCGCACTGCTTGCAAGCGATAGCCCAACAGAATAAGAAGCCATCCGAGCAAACCGATAAGCAACCGAAATGGCAAAGTGGTAAAGAATGGCGCATACACCGCTCCCAACAAGGAACCGATGGCTTCTTGCACAATAAAACTACCACCCAGCCAAAACAACACAGCAAACACCGTCATCAACACATCGACTTGAACCAACGACACGAAGTTGACAACAAACCATGAAAGATAGGCCAAAGTAAAGAATAAAGCAATTGAAAATACTCCATCGAGAAGAGCAGGCAGCAAATCGGCAGAAGCATATTCCATCAAAAGAACTGTCTGCACCACCACTGCCAATAATGCCAATAACAGAGCAGACAGCCAACGCTTAGGAGTATTGACAAGGGGATTGGCCTTCATCTTATCAACTTTTTAATTCGACTCCACCCAGCAATACCGAACCACGAATAACCAATATCCGACCTTGATCTACCGTTGCAGCTTGAAAGCGTTTATCATCGCATCCACCCAGCATGGTACTACATTGTATATTCACCTTCCAGTCCGAAGGCAGATAGATTTCAATACCGCCAAACGTACAATCAAGATCGATATACGTTTCGCCGGGAGCCAAAGCGGTGCGCCTTAAATCGACAACCGTACCCCCAAAAAGATTGCGAATGCTGGCTCCTTTAAATACCTCATCGAGTACGACCTGACGGACACTGCTAAATAGATTTTCGGAACGTAGAAAACCATCCACGGGCTGACTCTGACGATCGTCGGTATGAAACTCCGTTTTCATCCGATTCTGCCAGGATGATTTATGATTAGAGCGTACAAAAAACGAAAGTCCGATAAGCACCAATGCCAGCGGGAAAGCTAAATCGCCCATGTGAATAGGAAACCAAGGCAGGTTTAATCGCGATATTAAAAAACAGCCTCCGATAGCCACAAGTACGAATCCGCTGAAAAGCTTTCTCTGAGAGATCGAATAAAGACCGATAACAATAAGAAGCATTTGCCACGACACGAATATCCGAAACAAAGAAGTTTCGATCCATCCCATATTACGTGCAAAAAGTAATATACCCGAAACAATGAATAGGAAGGCAACCAGATACTTACTAATGATGCCTTTTGACGCTGAAGTTTGTTTATGATCCATAATGCTGATTTTAAGTGATTACAAATGATTGATTTGAAACATGACAAAGATACTTTAATTTATTTCCCTCCAAAATGCTTTATCGCTCATTTCGGGTCAATAATCGATGAATCACCGATTACGGTCGACGAATTCGGCAGACATAATGTTAACAAACACCCTTGCAGAAAATAACACCGTCCCTTGTTCGTCTCTCACTTTATTGCTAACTTTGCGCTTCAACCCGAAAACTTAAAAAACCAAAGAAATAATTATGAGAAAGATAACACTGACGCTAATGCTTTGTATGGCTTGTTTGATGGCTGCGGCACAAACGAACCAGACGCTCGAGCTGAAAGACGTGATAGCAGGTAAATTTCGTCCGCAAGGTATCCGCAACGTAGTACCGATGACCGATGGAGAGCATTACACGCAAATGAATGCCGAAGGAACCCAAATCACCAAGTATTCGTTTAAAACAGGCAAGCCGGTAGAAGTGCTTTTCGATGTAGCAAAGGCACGCGAATGTAATCTGAAACATTTTGACAGTTATCAATTCTCTCCCGATGGCAGCAAGCTACTCATTGCTACCGAAACAACACCGATCTATCGCCATTCGTACAAAGCGGTACACTATCTCTATCCGCTCAAACGCAACGAGGCAGGTGTAACAACCAACAATATTCTCGAACGTCTCTCAGACGGAGGACCACAGCAAGCACCCGTATTCTCACCGGATGGAAACATGGTTGCTTTCGTGCGCGACAATAACATCTTCTTAGTGAAACTACTTTATGGAAGCAGCGAAAGCCAAATAACCGAAGATGGTAAACTGAATGAAATCATCAATGGCATCCCCGACTGGGTTTACGAAGAAGAGTTCGGCTACAACCGCGCGTTGGAGTTTAGTGCCGATAATACGATGCTGGCCTATGTACGCTTCGATGAATCTGAGGTTCCTTCATACAGTTTCCCTCTCTTTGCCGGCGAAGCACCTAAGATGAGTGCCTTACAAGACTATCCGGGAGAATACACCTATAAATATCCCAAAGCAGGCTATGCAAATTCAAAAGTAGAGGTACGCACCTTCGATATCAAATCAAAGGTAACACGTACCCTCAAAGTACCTGTCGATGCCGATGGCTACATTCCACGTATTCGTTTCACCAGTGATCCGAATAAACTGGCCATTATGACATTGAATCGCCACCAGAACCGTTTCGATATGTATTTTGCCGATCCCCGTTCTACGGTTAGCAAATTGGCTCTACGCGACGAAAGCCCTTATTATATAAGCGAAAATGTACTGGATAATATCCGCTTCTACCCCGACAACTTCAGCTACATCAGCGATAAAGACGGCTACCCTCAATTATACTGGTATAGCATGAACGGCAATCTCGTTAAGAAAGTAACAAACGGTAATTTTGAAGTAAAACAGTTCCTGGGTTACGATCCTACCGAAGAGGCTTTCTATTATAGCAGCAACGAGGAAAGCCCCATGCGTCTGGCTATTTATAAAACCGACCGTAAAGGAAAGAAGGTAAAACTTTCACAGCAAGCAGGAACCAACAATGCAATATTCAGCCCGAACATGAAGTATTACCTGAATACATACTCGAGCCTGAACACTCCTACACTTATCACCCTGAATGATAATACGGGAAAGGTGCTGCAAACGATGGTCACCAACGATCAGTTAAAACAAACATTGGCCGGAATGGCCGTACCGCAAAAAGAGTTCTTTACATTCAAAACACCTGAAGGTATCGAGTTGAACGGTTGGATGATGAAACCTACAGATTTCTCTGCCGGCAAGAAATACCCGGTATTGATGTATCAATACAGCGGACCGGGCTCTCAGGAAGTGCTCGATCGTTTTGGAATTAGCTGGGAAACGTATATGGCAAGCCAAGGCTACATCGTTGTTTGTGTAGATGGTCGCGGAACAGGCGGACGAGGAAGTGAGTTCCAAAAATCTACTTACCTGAACCTGGGAGTGAAAGAGGCAAAAGACCAAGTATATACAGCACAATACCTGGGCAGCTTGCCCTATGTTGACAAAAGCCGTATCGGTATCTGGGGGTGGAGCTATGGCGGTTATACTACGTTGATGAGTATGAGTGAAGGAACACCGGTATTTAAAGCCGGCGTAGCTGTAGCAGCACCTACCGACTTCCGGTTTTATGATACGGTTTATACCGAACGTTTTATGCGCACGCCCAAAGAAAATGCCGAGGGGTATAAGGCGACTTCTGCTTTCACTCGGGCAGATAAGTTAGCCGGCAACTTATTGCTAGTACACGGTATGGCTGATGATAATGTGCATTTCCAGAATGTGACCGAATATGCCGAGCATCTGGTACAGTTGGGTAAGCAATTCGACATGCAGATATATACGAACCGTAATCACGGTATTTACGGTGGCAATACACGCCAACACCTATACACCAAATTAACAAACTTCTTCAACACGCAACTCAATGGCCGATAGATTACGCAAGCCCGAATGGCTTAAGATACGTATCGGTGCCAATGAACGATACACCGAAACAAAACGCATTGTTGAATCCCACTGTCTGCATACTATCTGCAGCAGTGGTTTATGCCCCAATCGCAGCGAATGCTGGGGCAAGGGAACAGCCACGTTTATGATAGCTGGCGAAGTGTGTACACGCAGTTGTAAGTTTTGTAATACCCGATCGGGACGGCCACTTCCGCTTGATGCGGGAGAACCTGTGCATGTAGCCGAATCGATTGCACTAATGAAGCTATCTCATGCCGTTATAACTTCGGTAGATCGTGACGACCTGCCCGATCTGGGTGCCGGTCATTGGGCACGTACGATTACAGAAATTAAACGGATCAACCCACAAACGACGATTGAAGTCCTCATACCCGACTTTCAAGGACGGCCTTCACTGATCGACCTGGTGATTCAGGCCAAACCGGAAATTATCTCGCACAATATGGAAACAGTGCGACGCATCAGTCCGACTGTTCGCAGCGCAGCTCATTACGAGACAAGCCTTTCTGTTATTGCCCACGTTGCCGAAAACGGCATAGTAGCCAAAAGCGGAATCATGGTGGGTCTAGGTGAAACAACAAGCGAGGTAGAAGAATTGATGGATGATTTGCGAAGTGTCGGTTGCCAGATTATAACGATCGGTCAATACCTGCAACCAACGCATAAGCACTACCCTGTAGCAGAATATGTTACTCCTGCTCAATTCGATAGTTATCGACAGATAGCTCTTGCAAAAGGCTTCGCACAAGTTGAAAGTGGCCCCCTGGTTCGCTCCTCCTATCATGCTGAGAAACATATAGTTCAATAATTCATTCGGGTAACCAAAACTAAAATGAACTCTTTTTTGTTCTATAGGGAAACAGACAAAATACAATGAAAGTCAGTATGAGACATAAGGGAGTATTATCTTCTTCTTTTAATATGTCATTGGGTTTTTTCCCCGTTATTGTCACTATTATATTATGTGAATTTATAACGCAAGACACAGCAATCTACATCGGTACAAGTATGGGTGTAGCTTATTTATTCTATTCGATACGCAATAATACGAGTAAAATACCAAATTTTATTCTGTACATTTCGGTCGGTATTTTGCTATTATTGACTTTGGCAACTTTCATCCCCGGGCATTACATTCCCCCACGATCCTTACCATTAACTATCGAAGTAAGTATTCTTATCCCGATGATGATACTGTTTCAGCATAAGCGGCAATTTATCAACCATTTCCTGGAAAAGAAAGAGTCCTGCAAGCGTCGTTTCTTTGCACAAGGAGCCGAATCGGCTATTGTAGCAGCACGTATTGTATTAATATTGGGCGTTTTACATTTCATCGTGATTAGCTTAGGAATTTTATTCAGCAAAGGTCAGTTGGATAAAGAAACCTCTCTTATTTTCTACAAAGTAATTCCTCTTGGCATCTTCGCTTTGGCTATTTTCCTTAACCAAATCGGTATTCGTTACTTCAACAAGCTGATGCTGCATACAGAATATGTACCGATTGTTGATACCAAAGGAAATGTTATTGGAAAAAGTCTGGCTATTGAGGCGCTGAACTACAAACATAAATATATCAATCCGGTCATTCGTATTGCGGTCTCGGTAAATGGTAAATTGTTCTTATGCAACCGCTCTATGAAATGTTCTTTCGACAAAGGAAAGGCAGACTATCCAATGGAATGCTACCTACACTTTAACGAAACATTGACCTGCGGTGTAGAGCGGATACTTGAGCAAAGTTTCGGAGAAACAAAAGGACTGCACCCTACCTTTAGCATTAACTATCATTTTGAGAACAAGCAGACCAACAGACTCATCTATCTCTTTCTTCTCGAAGTAGAGGATGAGTCTATATTAAATCTGCCTCGCTTTAAAGAGGGTAAATTGTGGGGATTTCAGCAGATAGAGGACAATTTAAACAAAAACTTCTTCAGTGAGTGTTTTGAAAAAGAATACGAGCACCTAAAATCGGTTATTGATATAAGAGAAAGATACAAGGTATCTTAGCCAAATCGGGCACTTTCCCTTGCCACTCTTTTACGGTACGCGTTTTTATGTACTCTCCCTCGCATGTTATATTAGCAGCAATGCAAAGTTTCGTCTGCGGACGGCAATTCAAAAGAATATCATCGACCATCTTATTATTCCGATAAGGTGTTTCAATAAACAATTGAGTCTGGCTTTCGCCATAAATGCGTTGTTCGAGTACCTTTAATCGTTTGGCACGCTCGGCCGGTTCAATAGGCAGGTAGCCGTGAAACGCAAAGCTTTGTCCGTTAAAGCCGGAACCCATCACCGAAAGAATAATCGATGATGGCCCTACCAACGGAACCACTTTCAGATTTTTACGTTGCGCAATAGCAACTACATCGGCACCCGGATCGGCTACAGCGGGACAACCTGCTTCCGAAATCACTCCCATTGACTCACCATTCAGCAAAGGTTTCAGGTAGCCGGAAATATCTTCGGGCGAAGTATGTTTATTGAGCGGATAGAATTGAAGGGTATCAATATCGATCTCACGCTCTACTTTTTTCAGAAAGCGACGTGCCGAACGAATATCTTCGACAATGAAGTGTTTGATATTCAAAATAACTTCTTTATTATAAGAAGGCAACACCGATTCGATCGCTGTGTCGCCAAGTGTCACGGGGATGAGGTAAAGGGCTGTTTCCACGTTGGGATATGTATTAATCTAAATAGTTCGACTCTTCGAGCATCAGTTTGTAATCAGTCATACTAAGTAACTGTTGCAACGAAATCTGTTTATGGCTTTTCATGTATTCGGAAATGATACGCGATCCGAGCCATGTACCAATAAGCGGGGGAGCACCTTCACCAAAAAAGGTAGTAACCGGGGACGGTCTCATATACTGACGGATCAACATCGGATCTCGGGCATAGAGATGCCCATTGGTCACCATGTATTCCCATACTCGCTCTTCATTAGAGCTGCACCACTTCTTCTCTGCTTTCGAATAACCGAGCACATCATAAATGGAGTGATTGCCCAGTATTTGCTGAACAGCATAATTGATCTTTCCGTAATGAAGCATTACATCAACCAAACTATTACCATTTTCGAATGGGAAAGGGTATTGCCCCATCAAGTAGTAGACAAAGCAATCGGGAAGAATTCGGTCGGGACGCATCGTACGACGCTGATAGTCGTAGTAAAATCTTTTATAAAGAGGATAATCCTCGCCCATATACTTATCGAGGCTTATACCTAACAGTGTGTCAGTGAGCACGATCGACTCATTGAGCGCCGAAACCTGCGAATAAATAACAGGGATACGAATGTTTGGTACTTCTTTGATAAGCTTCTTGAAACCTTTGGTCAATCCCTCTTCGAGATGATCGAGATTAGGGAAACGATCATCCACATCATTCATCAATCGAAGAAGCGTAGTATCAGAATAAAACGTTTTCAACTTCTGCGAAATCGTATCATCTCCTACCCGCCCGATAGCCAGCACATCTTCAATCAATATCTTAGTGGGCTGGCGATACTCCATATTCATCTTCTGCAAAGCAGAAAAGCTGTTGGAACGCACATACTCGTTCAACAGCTTATCGTATCGAAGAACTGAAACCTCTTTTTGCTTCTGCTGCTCTATACCATTCCCTGTACTCAACCGACAAGAGACGGCAAGTAGACTAATAAGAATGAAAAAAAGAGGATTCAGTCCTTTCATTCCTAATAATTATCCGTAAATAATGTTTCCTTCTTGATCCATATAATCCTCTAAGCCTTTTTCATACGTAGCCATGGCACGGAGGCTCATACCTACACTAGAGAAACCACCGTCGTGATAAAGATTCTGCATCGTTACCTTACGCGTGAGGTCAGAGAACATCACAATACAGTAATCGGCACACTCTTCGGCCGAAGCATTACCCAACGGAGACATACGGTTAGCAAAGTCAAACAGTTTATCCATTCCTTTCACACCCGAACCCGCAGTAGTCATGGTAGGCGATTGCGAAATGGTGTTTACGCGCACGCTGTGTTCGCGTCCATAAATATAACCAAAGCTACGCGCGATAGACTCAAGCAATGCTTTTGCATCGGCCATATCGTTATAGCCAAAGAATGTGCGTTGTGCTGCCACATAGCTCAAAGCCATGATTGAACCGTACTCAGCGATGGCATTCATCTTCTTAGCAACTTGAATCATCTTATGGAAAGAAACAGCAGAAATATCCAATGTCTTATCCAACATATCGTAATCAAGATCATCATACGTACGTTTCTTACGCACATTGGGCGACATGCCAATGGAGTGAAGCACGAAATCTATCTGACCTCCAAGAATATCCATAGAGCTTTTGAACACGTTTTCCAAATCTTCAACGCTGGTAGCGTCAGCGGCAATTACTTGGCAATTCAACTTTTGAGCCAAAGCATCTACCTCGCCCATACGAACTGCAATCGGAGTATTTGATAATGTTATAGTTGCACCTTCTTCAACTGCCTTTTCTGCCACTTTCCATGCAATGGATTGTTCGTTAAGCGCACCGAAGATAATACCTCTTTTTCCTTTCAACAAATTGTAACTCATACCTTTTAATTAGTTAAATTAGGTTGCAAAGATAGGTATTTATTGCATAAAAACACCAAAAGTGTGCAAAGAAAAGCCCAAAACGACAAAAAATACACCTAAACTAACAATTAGTACACATCGTGCCCCTATATCCACAATATATTTGCACTCGATAAAATGACGATTGATAAGCTAAACAAATTTTATATCAAATGAACACATTGACAAAGAAACGTCTCTTATGTATGGCAATCTCACTGACCCTCTTTTTGGGAGCCGGAAAGGTTTGCGCGCAGCATACTCGTACGATTGATAACAGTATCTATAGTAACCTGCCTTTTGAAATGTCAAGGGTAGTGCAACCTACCTTTCCCAACTACGAAGTGAGTATCGTTACTTTCGGAGCCAAGGACAATGGAAAGACACTCAATACAAAAGCAATTAACGATGCAATCAAAGCAGTCAATGCCAAAGGTGGCGGACGCGTAATCGTTCCCGAAGGATTATGGCTGACGGGGCCCATTGAGTTGCTCAGCAACGTCGACCTACATTTGCAGCAGAATGCATTGGTGCTTTTCACTGACGATTTCGAGGCATATCCTATCATCAATACTTCGTTCGAAGGGCTCGAAACGCGCCGTTGCCAATCTCCTATCTGGGCGCGCGGAGCCGAGAATATAGCCATTACAGGGCAGGGTGTCTTTGATGGAGCAGGCGATAGCTGGCGTCCGGTAAAGAAGGAAAAACTTACAGCCAATCAATGGAACAAATTGGTAAAGAGTGGTGGTGTAACGGACAAACCGGGCAAAGTATGGTATCCCACAGCCGGAGCGATGAAAGGGGCTATGGCCTGCAAAAACTTCAATGTGCCCGAAGGAATCAACACCGAAGCCGAATGGAACGAGATTCGCCCGTGGTTACGTCCGGTATTGCTCAACATCGTAAAAAGTAAGCGGGTGTTGCTCGAAGGAGTGACCTTTAAGAATTCGCCCAGTTGGTGCCTCCATCCGCTCTCTTGCGAAGATATTACGATCAACAATGTAAAGGTATTCAACCCCTGGTACTCTCAAAACGGTGATGCACTCGATCTTGAATCGTGCAAAAACGCATTGATCATCAACTCTGTATTCGATGCGGGAGATGATGCCATTTGCATCAAATCGGGTAAGGACGAAGATGGTCGCCGACGGGGAGAGCCGTGTCAAAACGTCATCGTAAAAAACAATCTGGTACTTCATGGACACGGAGGTTTTGTGGTCGGTAGTGAAATGTCGGGCGGAGTTAAAAATATATATGTGGCCGATTGTACATTTATGGGTACCGACGTAGGCCTGCGTTTTAAGAGTACCCGCGGACGTGGTGGCGTAGTTGAAGGTATTTATATCGAAAACATCAATATGATTGATATTCCCAATGAGCCATTGCTGTTCGACCTTTTCTACGGCGGTAAAGGTCCGGGCGAAGAGACCGAAGAGGAACGCATCTCAAACACGAAAACCGATATGCCGGCAGTAACCATAGAGACACCCGCCTTCCGGAATATCCATATTTCAAAAGTCAATTGCAAGGGTGCGGGTCGTGCCATGTTTTTCAACGGACTACCCGAAATGAATATCGAAAACGTAACGGTAAGAGATGTCGTTATCACCGATGCTGCCGAAGGAGTAGTCATCAGCCAAGCCGATGGAGTAACCATGGAGAACATTTGCATTGAAACGAAGAGCGGCAGCCCGACATTGCAGATAAAGAACTCAAAAAATATCGTTATCGATGGCAAACAATATAAACAGATAAATGCAAATGGTAAAAACTTGACTTTCAAATAAGAAATCAGGTATCAATTATAGCAAAGCAGGCAGTCTTTCGATCAAAAAAGATAAGGCTGCCTATTTTCTTAATTCTTACCTTTGAACCTTTATATAACAATTGAAACCATGAAAAAGAACTTCTTATCTCTGTTTATACTCATTTGTGGATGCCCGATAGCCGCCTCGGGACAAAAAAGCGAACAAACAACCCTTACGGTAGAAGTCAGCAACGACTGGAATCAACCTAAAATCGACGAACCTGTTGTTATTCCGCTAAACCATGTATCAACCCACTTTCGCATTCAATCAGCAAAAGTGATGGACGGTACAACCGAAATACCCTCACAGCTCGACGATTTGAATGGAGACCGCCGCGCCGACGAACTAGCCTTGGTGATCGACTTACCGGCAAAGAGCAAAAAGAGATTAACCGTTCATTTGTCTAACCAGAAAAGTGATAAAAGCTACGCCCCACGTGTCTTTGCCGAAATGCTAGTTAGCGATAAACGTGGCAAGCATGTTCCCGTACAGTCTGTCACTATACCCGGAACAAGCAATATTTATAGCCAGATGCATCACCACGGCCCTGCCATGGAGTCTGAACTAGTCGCTTACCGGCTCTATTTCGATAAAAAGCAAACGGTAGATATTTACGGCAAATTCAACAAAGGTTTCGAAATTGAAGAATCACAATTCTACCCTACCGACGAACAGTTAGCACGCGGTTTTGGCGACGATGTATTGCTCGTAGGCGGTAGTTGCGGCGTAGGTGCGCTCAAAGGGTGGGATGGCAACAAAGCAACCCACATCGAGCCGGTAAATACACTAACCGAACGCATCATTGCTTATGGTCCGGTACGCACTATCTCCGAAATAGAGGTAACCGACTGGCAATATCAAGGAAAGGAACTGAATATGACGACACGCTATACACTCTACGCAGGACACCGCGATATGCGCATCGATGCTTTCTTTGAGGAGCCGCTTGAAGAAGAGGTGTTCAGTACCGGTGTTATCGACATACCCGGATCGATTGCTTCCTCGGATCATCAAGGATTGATCGGCTGCTGGGGCACCAATTGGCCGGTAAACGATACCATAAAATATGCCAAAGAAACAGTAGGACTGGCAACCTACATTCCACGTACTTACGTAAAGAAAGAGGTGAAAGACAACCCCAATTACCTATATACCATCGGAGCTAAAGGCGCTCAATCATTTCATTATTATACTACTTTCACCTCTATGAAAGAAACTTTCGGTTATAAAACACCCGAAGCATGGTTCGCCTACATCCGCCAATGGAAAGAAGCGTTGGAGCACCCTGTCAAAATCAATATCAAATAAAAGCATAGATACTATGAGGAAACTCGCACTACTTTTCACGCTCTTCCTGTTCATTTCGACAGCCATGATAGCACAACGAAACTATGTGTCGGACGTATGGGTCTCGGATCAAGGCAACGGAACCTATCGTAATCCTGTGCTCCATGCCGACTATTCCGACCCGGACGTTTGTCGTGTAGACAGCGACTATTACATGACCTCTTCGAGCTTCAACTGTCTACCCGGATTGCAAATTCTACACTCGTACGATCTGATAAACTGGAGCATTATCGGAGCAGCCGTTCCGCATGCACTCCCTCCTATTGTCACTCCCGAACGCCCCGAACACGGTAATCGCGTTTGGGCGCCTTCGATTCGTCATCACAACGGTGAGTTCTATATTTTCTGGGGCGACCCCGATCAAGGAGCATTCATGGTGAAAGCCAACGACCCCAAAGGACCATGGAGCGAACCCGTATTGGTAAAAGTCGGAAAAGGCATCATCGATACCTGTCCGCTATGGGACGAAGACGGGCGCGTTTACATGGTACATGCCTATGCCGGTAGCCGCGCCGGATTAAAA
>POVV01000457.1_pt1 | contig 26438 bp, 19 predicted proteins | sample 1560271 | NCBI WGS metagenome assembly POVV01 (sample SAMN08337232, study PRJNA429181) | Bioreactor metagenome, whole genome shotgun sequencing project. | biome: cows' rumen and soil; feature: anaerobic; isolation source: anaerobic chemostat enrichment culture, galacturonate as sole carbon... | reverse complement strand
GACTACACAGGTCAAGCAAGGTATCGGCCCTGAGCTGCCAAGACCAAATCCGGTACGAATTCCAACGCGTCGAGAGTTAGCGTCATATGGGATTAAACTACCGTCACAGCGGGAAGCTGAGCAACGCGAGCGCGAGCGTTTACAATCAGGTTATGCAACGGACGTTAATGCTCATGCTGTAGATATTGAAGATGATTATGATGCCATCCAACAAGAAGAGCTGAGAAGGGCCTTTGCGGACGATCAACGCCAGCGTTATGGTGATGAATATCAGTCAGATGATGTTGATAGTGAAGCAAACATTGATTTAACGAATCCGTTATTTGGCATATCAGCGTCAAATAATGACGATGATGATCTGATTGAAGATCGTCCGGTTGAGCAACCCTTGTTTACGTTGCCGTCACAGGTTGATGATGTTGAACGTATTGACGAAGTGCCGTTTGGTGATATGAGTAGTTTCAATTCATCACAGCCGGTTGGGGCATCAGCGCCTTATGCTCATCAGCCTTCACCCCAGACTCAGCCAAGTCATCAGTCTTATTCGGCACCGGTTGAACAGCCTGTTGCCGCTGCCGTTACTCCGGCTCAGCCTTCAATGGATGGATTAATTCACCCATTCCTGATGCGTAATGAACGCCCGTTAGAGAAGCCTTCAACGCCACTTCCTTCATTGGATTTGCTGGCGGCACCACCGGTAAACCCAACGCCGATTGATATGGAGCTGTTGGAAGAAACAGCACGGTTAATCGAACGTCGTTTAGCCGATTTCCGGGTTAAGGCTGACGTTGTTGATATTTTACCGGGGCCGGTAATCACTCGCTTTGAACTTGATTTAGCGCCGGGGGTGAAAGCTGCCCGTATTTCTAGTCTAGCTCGTGATTTGGCGCGCTCTCTGTCGGTGATTGCCGTGCGGGTGGTTGAGGTTATTCCGGGCAAACCTTATGTCGGCCTTGAGCTCCCTAATGAACATCGACAAACGGTTTATATGCGAGAGGTGTTGAACGGCCCTGAATTTAGGGATGCGTCTTCTCCGTTAACGGTTGTTTTAGGTAAAGATATTTCAGGCCAGCCCGTTGTGGCCGACCTGGCTAAAATGCCTCACCTTCTGGTTGCCGGTACCACCGGCTCCGGTAAGTCTGTTGGTGTGAACGCCATGATTCTGAGTATGCTGTATAAAGCAAAACCGGAAGACGTTCGCTTTATCATGATTGACCCTAAAATGCTGGAACTGTCGGTTTATGAGGGAATACCTCACTTATTGACAGAAGTGGTTACCGACATGAAAGATGCGGCAAATGCGCTGCGTTGGTGCGTTGGTGAGATGGAGCGTCGGTATAAACTCATGTCGGCGCTTGGCGTAAGAAATCTGGCCGGATATAACGATCGGGTTAAAGAAGCCGAAGATCTGGGTCGTCCTATTCCGGATCCATTCTGGAAGCCAAGCGAAAGCATGGATGTGTCGCCACCCATGCTAGAAAAACTGCCTTATATCGTTGTCTTGGTTGATGAGTTCGCCGATTTAATGATGGCCGTGGGTAAAAAAGTTGAAGAGCTTATTGCCCGTCTGGCTCAGAAAGCGCGTGCTGCCGGTATTCACTTAGTACTGGCTACTCAGCGTCCTTCTGTTGACGTTATTACCGGGCTAATTAAAGCCAATATTCCTACGCGTATGGCATTTACCGTTTCCAGTAAAATTGACTCACGTACCATTCTTGACCAAGGCGGAGCCGAGTCGCTGCTTGGTATGGGTGATATGCTTTATCTTCCACCTAACTCATCAATGCCAGTGCGTGTTCATGGCGCTTTCGTTCGGGATCAGGAAGTTCATGCCGTTGTTCAGGACTGGAAAGCCCGTGGCAGACCTCAGTACATTGAGAGCATTACTGCAACGACTGAAGATGGTGAAGGTGGATTCGGCCTGGAAGGTGACGAAGAGCTGGATGTCCTATTTGATCAGGCTGTTGCATTTGTGATTGAAAAGAAAAAACCGTCAATCTCCGGTATTCAGCGTCAGTTCCGTATTGGTTATAACCGTGCCGCACGGATTATCGATCAAATGGAAGCTCAGGGAATTGTTAGCCCTCAGGGGCATAACGGTAACCGTGAAGTACTGGCTCGCTCTCAATTTGATTAAAATTAATCTGAGTCGTTTTAAAGGGTCGCATTTGCGACCCTTATTTTCATCAGTATTCAGACGTTAGCTATTGGTAATTTCACTGAAAAGATAAGTAAAATATCATATTGTTAGCGGCCTAAGACTAGGCGACAGCAACCATTGTCAGGTAGAGTGCAGCTATCACCGTTAAAACAGGTTAAAATGGGTTTAACTGACGCTTTTCACAAATAGATAGATTGGAGCAATTGCAACAATGAAGAAACTACTTATCGCCTGTTGTCTGATGTCTGGCCTGATGTCCTCTGCCGTTTTTGCAGATGCCCGTTCAGATTTACAAAGCCGTTTAAGTAAAGTGAGCAGCTTCCATGCCAGTTTCTCTCAATCGGTTAAAGATGCAAATGGAACGGCTATTCAGGATGGTGAAGGTGAGCTGTGGGTTAAGCGCCCGAACCTATTCCGCTGGCATATGACTTCGCCGGATGACAGTATCTTAGTTTCCGACGGCAAAACATTATGGTTTTACAACCCCTTTGTTGAGCAAGTCACGGCAACCAACCTTAACAGCGTAACGGGCGATACACCCTTTATGCTGATTACCCGTAATGATTCTGCTGATTGGAATAATTACAACGTTAAGCAGAAAGGTGATGAGTTTGAGTTAACGCCGAAGGCCGGAAAAAGCAGCCTTAAAGCATTTTCTATCAGCGTAACGCCTGATGGCACAATCAAAGGTTTTGTTGCCGTTGAGCAAGATAATCAGCGCAGTACCTATGTACTAAAAGGCCAGCAGAGTGGCTCTGTGGATGCCTCGATGTTTACTTTTACACCACCAGCAGGCGTGACGTTAGACGACCAACGCCAGTGAGGTCTACGTGAGTAATCTTCCTCTCGATTTCTCTCAAAATGAATTTCAACCTTTGGCCGCTCGTATGCGGCCAACAACGTTGGCTGAATATATCGGCCAGCGCCACTTGCTTTCACCCGGTAAACCGTTACCTCGGGCTATAGAGGCGGGGCATTTGCACTCCATGATTTTGTGGGGGCCTCCGGGCACCGGCAAAACAACGCTGGCTGAAATTATTGGTCATTATGGCAATGCGGATATTGAGCGTATTTCTGCCGTAACCTCCGGTATCAAAGAGATCCGTGAATCGATTGAACGAGCACGCAATAACCGGGATGCCGGGCGACGCACCATACTGTTTGTCGACGAAGTCCACCGCTTTAATAAAAGTCAGCAAGATGCATTTTTGCCCCATATTGAAGACGGAACCATTACTTTTATTGGTGCGACCACTGAAAACCCCTCCTTTGAACTCAACTCGGCATTGTTATCCCGCGCCAGAGTCTATCTGTTGAAATCACTGGAAAGTGCTGATATTGAAAAAGTGCTATTACAGGCGATGGGCGATAACGACAAAGGGTATGGAAAGCAAAATATTGTTTTACCCGATGAGACTCGCCGGATGTTGTCAGAGCTGGTTAACGGCGATGCACGTCGGGCGCTGAATAGCTTGGAGATGATGGCTGATATGGCTGAAATTTCAGCCGATGGGCAGCGAGTCCTGACGCCTGAGCTGTTGAAAGAAATCTCTGGTGAACGCAGCGCGCGTTTTGATAATAAAGGGGATCGCTTCTACGACCTTATTTCTGCACTGCATAAATCAGTTCGAGGGTCAGCGCCGGATGCCGCACTTTACTGGTATGCTCGGATTATTACTGCCGGTGGCGATCCGTTATATGTAGCTCGTCGTTTACTGGCGATTGCATCTGAAGATGTCGGTAATGCCGATCCGCGCGGTATGCAAGTGGCTATCGCTGCATGGGACTGCTTTACCCGCGTCGGCCCTGCCGAAGGCGAAAGGGCTATTGCACAGGCGATTGTCTATCTTGCCTGCGCCCCTAAGAGTAATGCCGTTTATACCGCATTTAAAGCCGCGGTACAGGATGCTCAGCAGCAGGCTGATTATGATGTTCCTGAACATTTGCGTAATGCGCCAACAAAATTAATGAAACAGATGGGATTAGGGGCTGAATATCGCTATGCCCATAATGAACCTAACGGCTATGCGGCTGGAGAATGTTACTTCCCACCGGAAATGGCCGATCGGCGTTATTATTTCCCTGAATCCCGCGGCCTGGAAACTAAGATTGCTGAAAAGCTGAACTGGTTGGCTGAGCAGGATCAAAATAGCACGACAAAACGCTACCGTTAACGTTTTTGATGCGGTAATGTAATTGTTGAAAACACTTGCTGTGCTGTGAGTTAACCAGCCGGCATTATTATTGACCAATATTAAAATAATAGGCATAGGATTAGGCATGCTGGACCCGAATTTACTACGTAATGAGCTAGACACAACCGCAGAAAAACTGGCTCGTAGAGGTTTTAAACTGGATGTAGAGACCTTGCGTAAGCAAGAAGATCGCCGCAAGGTTCTGCAAGTCGAAACAGAAAGATTGCAAGCTGAACGTAATTCACGATCTAAATCTATTGGTGATGCTAAAGCTCGCGGTGAAGACATTGAACCTTTACGTCTTGAAGTTAATCAACTGGGCGATCGTCTTGATTCAGCCAAGGCTGAATTAGAACAGCTACAGTCAGAAATTCGAGATTTGGCGCTGAATATTCCTAATATTCCTCATGATTCAGTTCCATCCGGTAAAGATGAGAATGACAATTTAGAAATTAGCCGCTGGGGCGAGCCTCGTACGTTTGATTTCCCTGTGCGCGACCATGTGGATTTAGGCGAGCTTACCGGTGGCCTGGATTTTGCCGCCGCCGTTAAGCTGACCGGTGCACGCTTTGTGGTGATGAAAGGGCAGGTTGCCCGGATGCACCGCGCATTAGCCCATTTTATGCTAGACCTGCATACCAATGAGCACGGTTACACTGAAACCTATGTTCCTTATTTAGTCAATCACGCGACGCTGTACGGTACCGGTCAGTTGCCTAAGTTTGGTGAAGATCTGTTCCATACTAAGCCGCTGGGTGAAGAGGCTGACAGCAGCAACTATGCGCTAATCCCGACTGCAGAAGTCCCCGTGACCAACTTAGTGCGTGATGAAATTCTTGATGAAGACGCATTGCCGATGAAGTTGACCGCACATACGCCATGCTTCCGTTCTGAAGCGGGTTCTTATGGTCGTGATACTCGTGGTCTGATTCGCATGCACCAGCTTGATAAAGTTGAGCTGGTTCAAATTGTGCGTCCTGAAGATTCTGCTCAGGCACTTGAAGAGCTAACCGGTCATGCAGAAAAAGTTCTGCAGTTGCTTGGTCTGCCATACCGTAAGATTTTATTATGCACTGGGGATATGGGCTTCTCTTCAAGTAAGACTTACGATCTTGAAGTTTGGGTTCCTGCTCAGAATACCTATCGCGAGATTTCTTCATGTTCTAACATGTGGGACTTCCAGGCGCGTCGCATGCAGGCGCGCTATCGCGGTAAAGCCGATAAGAAAACGACGCTGGTTCATACCTTAAATGGTTCAGGACTTGCCGTTGGTCGTACCTTAGTGGCTATTTTAGAAAACTATCAGCAAGCCGATGGTCGTATTGAAGTACCTCAGGCGCTTCGCCCTTACATGGGTGGTTTAGAAATTATCGGCTAATTGGTTTTAAGTTTAAGACCAGATTAACAGGGGCGCTGAATATTCAGCGCCCCTGTTTTATTTGACTACTGCCATTGGTTATTTTTATGCTTTATATTTTATCCTCGTTGTTTTTTTAACGCCAATATTAGCAATTTGTGCTTATTCAGATTAATCCCACCTTATAGAAAAAACGGCCTTTATATTTTTGTAATGATAATCATTATTATTTATTGGCTATAAATACATATCAGTTAGCAATGATTAAATGTTAATACGTTGGATGTGTTGATGCTAATTATTCTTTCTATCTATCATATTGATTAACAAATGATAAATTCACGACTATAAATCAATTCAGTTTGACTGAACGCAATATTCTTTCACCGCTTTATCGGTAGTATCAGATTAGTAAATGGAAGTTTTAATGCTTATTCCTAGGGAGTTAATAGCCAATTCTTTATGAATCCTCTTATTTAAAAACAATTTGTTTTTATTTTTTCTTCATTGTTTTTAGCCCTGAATTTTTAAGTGATAGCAATTTAACCAGTCAAATAGTTTAACGACATAAAATAATAGGTGATTTATGAGCCTTGACGATCAGAAGTATTCTGCAGCGATGCCCCTCAGCCGCCGTGCATTTGTGCAAACCAGTGCGATCGGTGGTCTTGCCGTTGCTGCCGGTGGTGTCTCTTTGCCTTTTGGTACGGCGAATGCTCAGGATGTTGCCGTTCCTGACAGTGAAGCAACCAAAACAGTATGGAGTGCCTGTACGGTAAACTGCGGTAGTCGCTGTCCTTTGCGTATGCACGTAGTAAATGGTGAAATTAAATATGTGGAAACTGATAATGTCGGTGAGGATGTTTATCAGGAGCTACATCAGGTTCGGGCATGTTTGCGTGGTCGCTCTATGCGCCGCCGAATTTATAACCCCGATCGCTTGAAATACCCGATGAAGCGCGTAGGTAAACGCGGTGAAGGTAAATTCAAGAAAATAAGCTGGGAAGAGGCATATGATGAAATTGCCAACAACCTGAAAAGAATTATCAAAGATTACGGTAATGAGGCTGTTTATCTACAGTATGCCACCGGAACCTTAGGCGGAACGGTGACTCGTTCGTGGCCGCCGGGCAACTCTCTGATTGCGCGGTTAATGAATTGCTGCGGTGGATATTTAAATCATTACAACACCTATAGTACCGCCCAAATTACGACCGGATTAAGCTATACCTATGGTAGCTCGGCGGGCAACAGTACGTCAGATATTGAAAATAGTAAATTGGTGGTGATGTTTGGCAATAACCCCGCTGAAACACGTATGAGCGGCGGTGGTATAACCTACATTCTTGAACAAGCCCGTGAAATTTCCAATACCAAAATGGTCGTTATTGATCCGCGCTATTGTGATACTGCGGCCGGACGCGAAGATGAGTGGCTGCCGATTACTCCCGGTACCGACGCTGCGTTGGTCGCCGGTATGGCATACGTATTGATTACTGAGAATCTGGTCGATCAGCCGTTCTTAGATAAATACTGTGTCGGCTATGATGAGAAAACTTTGCCGGCCAGTGCGCCGCGCAATGGCCATTATAAGGCGTATATTCTCGGACAGGGTGATGACGGCATTGCTAAAACCCCTGAGTGGGCGTCGAAAATTACGGCAATTCCGGCCGATCGTATTATTAAGCTGGCGCGTGAAATCGGTTTTGCTAAGCCCGCCTATATCTGTCAGGGCTGGGGACCTCAGCGCCATGCTAATGGCGAAATGGTGGCCCGTTCCATCGCAACCTTGGCCTGTCTAACCGGTAACGTAGGGATTAGCGGCGGTAATACCGGCGCTCGTGAAGGTTCTTATGCTATCCCGTTTGTTCGTTTCCCGACCTTAGAAAATCCAATAAAAGACAGTATTTCATTCTTCTTATGGACCGATGCCATCGTTCGTGGGCCTGAGATGACGGCTACTCGTGACGGTGTTCGCGGTACCGATAAGCTAAAACAACCGATTAAGTTTATCTGGAACTATGCCGGAAACAGCATGGTGAATCAGCATTCAGACATCAACAGCACGATGAAGATTCTGGAAGATGATACTAAGTGTGAAATGATTGTGGTGATCGATAATCATATGACGGCCAGCGCCCGCTGTGCTGACATTATTCTGCCGGACCTAACAACGTCAGAACAGATGGATTTTTGCCTTGATGCCTCTTCCGGCAATATGGGGTATGTGATTTTTGCCGACCAGGCAATTAAGCCACAGTTTGAATGTAAATCCATTTATGAAATGACCACTGAAATTGCTAAACGTATGGGGGTTGAGCAACAGTTTACTGAAAATCGGACCCAGGAAGAGTGGTTACGCCATCTGTATCAGCAGTCTTGTGAAAATGATGCGCTGTTACCGTCGTTTGAAGAATTCCGTAAAATGGGCATCATTAAACGTCAGGACCCGGCCGGCCACTTTATTGCTCATAAGGCGTTTCGTGAAAATCCTGTCGCCAATCCGATGAATACCCCGTCTGGCAAAATTGAAATTTATTCCGAGCGTTTAGCTACCGTGGCTAAAACATGGGAATTGCCGGAAGGCGATGTGATTTCTCCGCTACCTATTCATGTGTCGACTTTTGAAGGCTCTGACGATCCGCTGCGTGAAAAATATCCACTGCAACTGATTGGATTCCACTATAAAGCCCGTTGTCACTCGACGTATGGCAACGTTGATGTATTGAAAGCGGCTGCGTTGCAAGAGATGTGGATTAACCCGATTGATGCTGCAGAACGGGGCATTAGCAATGGCGATATGATCCGTATTTTTAACGATCGTGGTGAATCTCAGATTAATGCCAAAGTGACTCCGCGGATGATTCCGGGCGTAGTTGCTCTTGGTGAAGGTGCGTGGTACACGCCGGATGCTAAAGGTATTGACCGGGCAGGCAGCATTAACGTGCTGACGACGCTGCGACCGTCACCGTTGGCAAAGGGTAACCCGCAACATACTAATCTGGTCGAAGTGGCAAAAGTTTAAGGAGTAGCCAATGACAACGCAATACGGTTTTTATATTGATTCAAGTCGTTGCACGGGCTGCAAAACCTGCGAGCTGGCGTGTAAAGACTATAAAGATTTAACCCCGGACGTCAGTTTCCGCCGTATTTACGAATACGCCGGTGGCGAATGGATGAAGGACGGCGATGCATGGCAACAGAATGTGTTTGCCTACTATCTGTCGATTGCCTGTAACCACTGTGACGATCCGGCCTGCGTCAAGGTTTGTCCGAGTGGTGCCATGCATAAACGAGAAGACGGTTTCGTGCTGGTTAATGAAGAGGTGTGTATTGGCTGTCGTTATTGCCATATGGCCTGTCCGTATGGAGCTCCGCAGTATAACGTGGCTAAAGGCCATATGACTAAGTGTGACGGTTGCCATGAACGGGTGCTGATCGAAGGTAAAAAGCCCATTTGTGTCGAGTCCTGCCCGCTGCGGGCACTGGATTTCGGTCCGATTGAAGAGCTGCGGGCCAAGCACGGAACGCTGGCCGAAGTGGCTCCGTTACCGGCGGCCAAGTATACCCGTCCGAATATTGTGCTGAAGCCAAATGCCTGTAGTCGCCCGGTAGGTGATACCACAGGTCATTTATCCAATCCGAAGGAGGTTTAAGATGGGTATGGGATGGCATGAATGGCCGCTGATGTTATTCACGGTCTTAGGACAGTGCGCTGTGGGTGGCTTTATTGTTCTGGCACTGGTTTTACTCTGCGGTAAAACGGATGAAGTTCAGAAGAAGTCTATCCATAAGGGCATGTTCTTTATCTGGGTACTTATGGGTATCGCTTTTCTTGCATCAATGATGCATCTCGGTTCACCGATGAGAGCATTTAACTCACTAAATCGTATCGGAGAGTCAGGGCTGAGCAACGAAATCGCGCTGGGCTCTGCCTTTTTTGCGATTGGTGGCTGTTACTGGTTGATAGCGATATTGGGCAAAATGCCTGCGGGGCTGGGTAAACTGTGGCTGGTTATTGGTATTTTGTCTGGCCTGGCCTTTGTGTATGGCATGTGCCGAGTTTATCAGATTGATACAGTACCCACCTGGCATAGTGGTTACACCACGCTGAACTTCTTCCTGACCATGCTGATCGGCGGGCCATTATTGGGTTATATGTTGAAAAACAAAGCCTGTGCCTGCGGTGGTAAAGGTCTGGCGGCTATCAGCGTGACGGCATTACTGGTAAGTGCGGCTTCCGGTCTGATGCAGGGCAGTGAACTGGCTCAGTTACATAGTTCAGTTACCTCAGCAACGGCGCTAGTACCGCAATATGGTCAGATGATGGCGCTACGCCTTGCCCTGGTGGTTCTCGGTTTAGGCTGCTGGATATGCCCGTTAATACGTGGAAAACAGCCGGGCTGCACGAGTTTACTGGTCGGTTTTATTCTGGTGGTCTGCGGTGAAATTATCGGTCGAGCGGTGTTCTATAACTTGCATATGACGGTGGGTATGACCTTCGGCGGATAATAATCAGTGATATGGCGCGGGGGAATATTTAGGTTATCCTGCGCTTATCTTTCCGGTTTAATTGAAAGGCTATTTATGAATTCATCTGTTACGTCAGAACACCCATTGTCAAATGCTGAAGTGGTCTCTTTGACTGGCCGTATGCTGGGGGCGATATTTTATTATTCACCGGATAAAGCTGATGTTGCACCCATTATTGATTTGTTAAGCCACGATGGATGGGCTACTGAATGGCCATGTGGTGATATAGTAGATGTTCAGCAGGTAGCGCTACTGATTCGTTCTGGTTTGGCGTCTGAAAACAGGCAGACGTTAGATGAGGCTTATCAACGTTTGTTTATTGGTCCTGATGCTTTACCCGCCCCGCCTTGGGGGTCGGTATATCTGGATCATGAATCTGTGATTTTTGGTGACTCAACGTTGGCTCTACGCCGTTGGCAGTCAACGCTAGGTATTGAAGTTCAACAGCAGCAGCGTGAGCCGGAAGATCATATCGGTCTATTGCTGATGCTGGCGGCGTGGCTTGCAGAGAGTCGCCCTGAGCAAATTACACCGTTATTAGCGGAGCATTTGTTGCCTTGGAGTGGCCGTTTTCTGACGCTTTTGGATGAGAAAGCTCAGCATCCGTTCTATCAGGGAATTGCCCGGCTAACCCGCTTAACTTTGGATGATTGGCAGCGGCGCTATAGTCCGTTAGTTGTTGGTAAAGAGCTATTCTTCTAATGTCTGACAACCGTGATGCGCAATATTATAAAGCCTGGATGACTCACCGTACGGTGAGCCGTCGCGGGCTGTTTCGCGGTTTATTTAATGCCGGGCATCAGGCTCAGGTCAGTGTGGCACAACAGGATATTTTACGTGCTGCAGGGCGGCCACCTCGGGCTGTGGAAGAGGCACTGTTTGTCCGACTATGCGATGGATGCGGTGACTGTGTTCCGGCATGTCCTTATGGCTTGATTGTGCTAAAAGAGGGCAGGGCGGCAGTCGATATTGAATATGCTGACTGCGATTTTTGCAATAAGTGTACTGATGCCTGCTCTAAGGGTGCGCTTGAGTCGAGTATCAAACCTAATACCGGATTACAGCCCACGATCGGCTTGAGTTGCCTTGGGCGGATGAACAACTATTGCCGCCAGTGTGTTATTGCTTGCCCGGAACAGGCGATTAACTTTGATCCGGCTAATCAGGTCATATTTGATCAATCGCGGTGTAACGGCTGTGGAAAATGTAAGCTTGCCTGTTACCACGGCCATATTTCATTACTGCCAAAAGGTTAAACATTACTCAGTTTTGTTCAGACTTATTATGGTTTTCTACATATATTTATTCTGTCTAATTAGTTCAATTCTCAGAACCATAAAAACTAAATGCTGATTATAATGAAAATTGAATTTAATGCTTTGTATTTTAAGGGTTTTATTTTTCGATAATATATCGGAGAATAACTAATTCAATACCAGGTATTTTCATCGATTGACTTTTTTTATTGCGGTGCGATGATGCGCGCAATTATTTAAGCTTCTCTGGTTTTTTCTTAACATGTCCGCTTTTAGTCGCCCGGTAATATTACTGTTAGCAGGCCTATTGCTGTTTACTACATCAATGGCCGTACTCAATACATTAGTCCCTCTTTGGTTGGTCCATGAGTCTTTACCAACTTGGAAAATTGGTATTGTTGGTTCCTCCTATTTTGCCGGTAATTTATTAGGTACTTTAGTGGCAGGATTTTTTATTAATTATTGGGGTTTTAATAAAACCTATAATTACAGCTGTATATTATTTGCTATAGCTACTATCGGATTAGGCCTTTCAGCGGGTTTTATCAGTTGGTCATTGTGGCGTTTATTGGCGGGTGCGGCCTGTGCCGTTATCTGGGTTGTGGTAGAAAGCGCTTTATTACGCAGCGGTACCATTAAGAATCGGGGCCAACTTCTGGCCGCTTATATGGTTATTTACTATGCCGGAATGTTATTAGGTCAATTATTACTTGGCTGGGTACCTACTGCGTTAAATAGCATATTGCCTTGGGCTGTCACACTGTTATTTGTTGCGATATTACCGCTTTTGTTCGCCCGATTTTCAAAACCGGAGCAACAGGGAAAATCATTAAACGTCTGGTCAATGCTTAAACGCAGAGATGCACGCTTAGGAATCAATGGCTGCATTATTTCCGGCGTTGTTCTAGGCTCATTATATGGCCTTTTACCGCTCTACCTTTCTCATACCGGATTTGAGGATGCGCAGGTCGGGTACTGGATGGCATTGATGATCGGTGCCGGTATTATGGGGCAGCTACCGATAGGTAAAATGGCTGACCGATATGGCCGATTATTTGTGCTCAGAATTCAAGTTTTTGTCATTATAATCAGTTCAGTTGCCGTGTTAAATAACTACTCTCTGGCTCCGGCTCTGTTTATGTTAGGCCTGTCTGGTTTTACCCTATATCCGGTAGCCATGGCCTGGGCCTGTGAAAAAGCGGCGCAGGATGAGCTGGTTGCAATGAATCAGGCATTATTAATGAGCTATACCGTAGGAAGTTTGGCCGGACCAGCGCTGACGGCGTCATTGATGCAGCATTATTCCGATCGGTTGCTGTTTGCAGTAATAGCCATAGCCGCGCTGATTTTTATGGTCATGTTGTTCAGTAAAGCAGGGCGACACCATACTCCGCTGGCAATGCAATAAATAATATATCGTTTAGAGTGGGGTATTAAGAACCCAGCCTCTGGGATTTGATTCAAAGCCTAAGGCCGGGTAATAGTCATTGGCGTTAGGGGCTGCCAGCAAGACAATACGACAACTGTCTTTTATTCTTTTTTGGGTTTCTCTAATTAGCTGCTTGCCAATACCCTGTTTCTGGTAATCTTCGTCGACGGCTAAATCGGCAAGAATGGTTCCGCGATAACTAGGCGAATCATTGGCTTAAGTTTATTGACTGCCCTTAACTGACAGGCATTAACCCAGTTTCAGCCTTTAATTTTGGGGGGATTTCAGCCTGAGGGCCCTTACCCGATGAGTTTTCCATGGTGTTCTTTACATTAAAGCGAGTGTGTGGCGGAAGGTGTGATAAACGATAAGATGATTACGCTTATCGCTTAGTCTAAAGTTGTTTACTGTTGTGCCGGTTCGGTAAGCAGATCAATAACTTCGCCGGTCTGATCGGATTTGAATTTATTAGATTCCATTATCCATTCACCCATTTCTTTATGGGCTACAACATAAACCACGCCGCTGCTTTTGCTGCCTTCAACGCTAAAACTGATATCGGCAGACCCACTGTTTCCATTAACTGAAATATTACCGGTAGGAATTCCACTGTTGATTGGCGTTCCCAACAGTTCTGCCGTGATAGGGTTGGATGTTACTAAGGTTACGCTTTCTTTATAGACATCGGAGCTTTTCAGCGTTGCAGTTACGCCCCAAATGATGCCAGCTATCATCAGAACGAAAACGACGATAAGCCCGAGAGCCCAACGCGTCCATAATCTCTGGATACGTTTGAACTCTTCTACGCTAGCCCATTTTTTGTTGCGCCACGCCCACTCATTACCTTTGGCTCCAAGCACGAAAGGCATAACTAAATTGACGAAGGGGATAAAGACTAAAAAAGCGATAAAGGTATTATTACCAATGCCCCATATCCAATGGAGAAAAAATGCACCCCAGTTCCAGCCTCTAATTTCAGCAGGTATTTCTGCTAAAGCCCCTTTTCCTGATGAGTTTTCCATATATTTCCTTATATTTCAGTTGAGCTAGTGTGAGTTCATCGGTCATTTTATCGGTCTGTGTCGATTATGACAGAAAAAGTAAGCGGGCGAATGTCCAAAAAGAGACTCGCCCGCAGAGAGTAGAGACAAAACGGTTTTAGACCTTATATAGGCTATTAATAGATGACTTTATGCCCGTAGCCTTCAAGGATAGATTTCACTCGATCCATAATTTCTTTTGTTGGTGGTTTTACACCTTCCAAACCATATTCCTCACCCATGGCAATCCATTTATGTTTGCCCAATTCATGATAAGGCAGCAGCTCAATTTTTTCGATATTGGTCATGTTTTGGGTAAATTCACCCAGCATATGGGTCGATTTATCATCATCAGACCAGCCCGGAACGACAACGTATCGAATCCATGTTTTTTGATTGCGCTTGGCCAAATAGCGGGCAAATTCTAGGGTACGATGGTTAGATACGCCCACCAGATTCTGGTGAATACTATCGTCTAACTGTTTAAGGTCGAGCATCACTAAGTCAGTCACGTCAAGCAATTCATCGATAACGGCATCATAGCGACGGACAAAACCATTGGTATCTAAACAGGTATGAATGCCTTCCTCTCGGCACGCCCTAAACCAGTCGCGGACAAACTCAGCCTGAAGAACGGCTTCTCCACCGGATGCAGTAACACCGCCGCCGGAAGCGTTCATAAAATGGCGATAAGTCACGATTTCTTTCATTAGCTCATCAACAGTCACTTCTTTGCCGCCGTGGGTGTCCCAGGTATCTCGATTATGGCAATAGAGACAACGCATAAGGCAGCCCTGAAAGAAAACAATAAAACGGATACCCGGACCATCGACGGTACCACAGGATTCAAAAGAGTGGATGCGGCCTATTGCTGACATTGCAGTTGTACTCCAAAGTGGGTCCTTATCGAGGACCTAAATTATCTTGCCGTCGTGCGAAGGGCAGATGACAATGTTATTTGTTATCAGGTTAATCCCGTCGGGTTTACCGATGAGCTTTGCCTGAAACCTTTATTTTACGCTATGGCGACAAAGATTTCCGGCAAAACATGCTCTGTATCAATAAATAAAGGTATCAATAAAAAAGGCCCCGCGTTATGCAGGGCCTCAATTCTATGATATTTCACTCTAACAAGGAAATTAGATGGTTTGAGTGAATGTCCGGGTGATTACGTCCTGCTGCTGTTCTTTAGTCAGCGAGTTGAAACGTACTGCGTAGCCAGATACACGGATAGTCAACTGAGGATACTTCTCAGGATTTTCCATTGCATCTAACAGCATTTCACGGTTCATTACGTTAACGTTCAGATGTTGACCGCCTTCGATGCTGGCTTCATGGTGGAAGTAACCATCCATCAGGCCTGCAAGGTTAGCTTTACGTACATCGTCATCTTTACCCAGTGCATTTGGAACGATAGAGAAGGTATAAGAGATACCATCTTTAGCGTAGGCAAACGGCAGTTTTGCAACAGAAGTCAGGGATGCAACAGCACCTTTTTGATCGCGGCCGTGCATTGGATTAGCACCTGGTCCGAATGGCGCACCGGCACGACGTCCGTCTGGCGTATTACCCGTCTTCTTACCATAAACAACGTTAGAGGTAATGGTCAGAACTGACTGAGTTGGAATTGCATGACGATAGGTACGCAGTTTCTGAATTTTCTTCATGAAACGCTCAACCAGATCGCAGGCAATATCATCAACGCGAGAGTCGTTGTTACCAAACTGCGGATACTCGCCTTCGATTTCAAAGTCGGTTGCTAAGCCATCAGCATCACGGATTGGTTTAACTTTGGCATATTTGATTGCAGACAGGGAGTCAGCAGCAACGGACAGACCTGCGATACCACATGCCATAGTACGAACTACATCACGGTCATGCAGAGCCATCAGTGCAGCTTCATAGCTGTATTTATCATGCATATAGTGAATGATGTTCAGAGAGGTCACGTACTGTTTTGCTAACCAGTCCATGAAATGGTCTAAACGATCCATCACTTTATCATAATCCAGAACGGCATCGGTCATAGGTGCTTCTTTAGGACCAACCTGGATTTTCATTTTCTCATCCATACCGCCATTGATTGCATAAAGCATGGTTTTGGCTAAGTTTGCACGAGCACCGAAGAACTGCATTTGCTTACCAACAATCATTGGGCTTACGCAACAAGCGATAGCATAGTCATCGTTGTTGAAGTCTGGGCGCATTAAGTCATCGTTCTCATACTGTACAGATGAGGTATCGATAGAGACTTTAGCCGCATACTTCTTGAAGTTCATTGGCAGTTTTTCTGACCACAGAATGGTCATATTTGGCTCTGGTGAAGGGCCCATAGTGTATAGCGTATTCAGGAAGCGGAAACTGGTTTTAGACACCAGAGTACGGCCATCAACACCCATACCTGCTAATGATTCAGTTGCCCAAATTGGGTCACCTGAGAACAGCTCATCATATTCAGGCGTACGTAAGAAACGAACCATACGTAGTTTCATTACTAAGTGGTCGATCAGTTCTTGCGCTTGAATTTCAGTTAATGTGCCATTTTTCAGATCGCGTTCGATATACACGTCAAGGAACGTTGATACACGACCGAAAGACATTGCAGCACCGTTTTGAGATTTAACGGCAGCTAAGTAACCAAAATAAGTCCACTGAACGGCTTCTTGAGCGTTGTTAGCAGGACCAGAAATGTCATAGCCATATTTAGCCGCCATTTCTTTCATTTGACCTAATGCACGATGCTGTTCAGCAATTTCTTCGCGCAGTTGGATGGTCATTTCTAAATCTTCGCCGTTTTCCATTTTCTCTTGCAGAGACTGGAACTGTGCGTATTTATCAGCCATCAGGTAATCAATACCGTACACAGCTACACGACGGTAGTCACCGATGATACGGCCACGGCCATAAGCATCTGGTAAACCGGTCAGGATACCTGACTTACGGCAGTTCAGGATGTCTTTGGTGTAAACATCAAAAACGCCTTGGTTGTGAGTCTTACGGTATTCCGTAAAGATTTTTTTCAGCTGTGGATCTAATTCACGGCCATAAACTTTACAAGAACCTTCAACCATTTTAATGCCGCCGAATGGAATCAGAGCACGTTTTAATGGGGCGTCAGTTTGTAAACCTACGATGGTTTCTAAAGTTTTTTCGATATAGCCAGCATCGTGGGAGGTGATGGTTGCAGCAACATCAGTATCAAAATCAACCGGCGCATGGGTGCGGTTTTCGATTTTGATGCCATCCATCACTTTGTCCCAAAGCTTGTCAGTGGCTTCGGTTGAACCTGCTAAGAAAGACTCATCGCCCTCGTAAGGGGTATAGTTCTTTTGGATAAAGCTACGAACATCAACGCCGTGTTTCCACTCGCCGTCTTTGAATCCTTCCCACGCTTTGACAAACTTTTGGTTAAGTTCGGTCATTTTTCACCTACCTTTAATATACTATGGAACTTGAATTAACTTTGAATGTAAGAATCACTGTACTAGTGCTTCTCACCACGTAAATACATTGCCCAATACGGCATACCTACCATCAATCCACCGATAATATTACCTATTGTTACCGGGATAAGATTATCAACAACAAAGTTACTTATAGTCAGGCTTGGAAATTGCTCCGGAGTCGCATTGATAAGATGCCAAAACTCAGGAGATGCAAAATTCTTTATAACGATTGCCATAGGAATCATAAACATATTCGCGATGCTATGCTCAAAACCGCTGGCTACAAACATGGCAACTGGCAATATCATGATGAACATTTTGTCCATTAAACTGCGTCCAGCGTAACTCATCCATACGGCTAAACATACCATCAGGTTAGCTAATGTACCTAAAGCCACGGCTTCAACAAAGGTATGATGCAGTTTATGGTCAGCCGTTTGTAACACATTCAGCCCCCAAAGTCCGTTAGCTGCGCTGATTTGACCGGCCATAAAAATAATAGCAACAAATAGCAGGGCACCGACAAAATTGCCTAGATAGACGTTGGTCCAGTTACGGAACATTTGGCCCCAGGTAATATGATTACTGGCCTTGGCAATACAGGTGAGTACGGTGGAGGTAAATAAGTCGGTGCCACAGGCAACGACAAGCATTAATCCTAATGAGAAGCAGACGCCGCCCAGAAACTTAGCCATGCCAAAGGGGACATTGGCGGTTCCTGTTGTCGCGGTAATATAGAAAACGAAGGCAATAGAAATGAATACGCCAGCCAAAATAGCTGAGCAAAAGGTAATAATAGGACGTTTCGCTACTTTATATATTCCCGCATTCTCGGCTACTTGAGCCATGGCTGCCGGAGATAATAATGCAATGGGATTATCTGCTTTCACTGGATAAGATCTCTTGCGTCTAAGGCGACTAAATTGCTTGCTGATACTATTTGAACATTATACTGCAAAAATTGATGGTGATCATTCTGAGTGAAATTAATATTTAGGAAAACGTGCTAATAACCTGTTGCTTTTAATGTAACCAATTGAATTTACTTGATAAAAATATTTTTAATATTTACTAAAAAATTTTAATGTGATTTTAATGGAATATTTAAACTGTTAATAAATCACAAGGAATGTGTTTATTTTAAGGGTGAATAATATTTTATTTTACTATTTTTTAACATTAATTTCTTTTTTTTTACTAATGAATATTAAAGTAACAAAGTTCTCTATTTTATATAAAGAACCTTGTTATTTAATTAGTTATTTACGCCAGACGTTTAGCCGTCTGTAGTTTTTGATAAGCACCGAGTAATGACTGGTGTGCTTGAAGATTTGTTAAATCTTGATCTATATCAAAAATGCCGTAGAAACGTTGTTCTCCGTGAATATTACCCCAGACGGTTTTTACGGTGTCTTCACCATACATGCGGTAAAAAGCAGGGTTCAACTGTTCTTCATCGCGTTCTTCAGGATCGAGTTTCATTAGCAGCAGCGTTTGCAGGCAGCGATAATAATTTCGTCTTTGTTTATCAAACAGGGATGCATTAAACTCTTGTGTCCATTCAACCCAGCTTAATGCTTGGTCTAAGTCACCCCCGGCCAGAGCTAACATCGATTTAAGCTCACCGATACGCAAGATACTCCACGCATTATTAGAACCGGTAGCCATTCCCAATAGTTCACGAACCCGAACAAAGTCATCCAAACCTTCATTATCTAACTGTTCGATTAATGCCAAATATTCAGCTGGCGGCAAATTACTTGATGGTAAGTTAAGAATCGTCTCTCTTAAATGCTGTCCCATATTGTTATTAGCCAGCTGTAGGTCTTCCACTGGGTAAATATCGGACATGCCCGGCGCTAATATCCGGCATGCATCGACATCTAAATGCCGATAATCAGCGATATAAACTTCAATCTCATCAAGCTTGAAGATATCCATCAACGTGCTGAACTCTTCTTCTGTTGAACCACTAAAGTTCCAATCAACAAAGTCATAGTCAGACTGTTGTTTAAATAAATCCCAAGATATTAAGCCGCTTGAATCAATAAAGTGAGTTTCTAAGTTAGCGTAATCAGCAATCTCTTCATTATCGAAGGTCGGTGCGCTGAAAGCATCGAGGTCTTTCAGGCTGCGGCCTTGAAGTAATTCGGTTACGGTACGTTCAAGGGCTACACCAAAATCAGGATGAGCGCCAAAGGAGGCAAAACAGCTCCCATTTTCCGGATTGAACAGCACAACACAAATAACCGGATACTTACCCCCCAACGAGGCATCATAAGAGAATATCGGGAACCCTTCGGCTTCCAGTGTGTTAATGGCTTCCTCAACCTGCGGATAGCGTTTGATAATTTCTGCCGGAATTTCAGGCAGGCTGATCGCTTCTGCGATGATGCGATTTTTTACAAAGCGTTCAAAAATCTCTGACAACGCCTGAACTCGCGCTTCATTCATATTATTGCCGGCTGACATACCGTTAGATACATATAAATTTCCGATAATATTCATCGGGATATAAACAGTTTGTAGGTCGGATTGACGGGTAAAGGGCAGGGCACAAATGCCACGCTCTGTATTGCCTGACTGCAAGTCGACAAGTCCGCTGGCGGCCAGATTTTGTTCAGGATCATAAAAGCGCTGTAAATGAGGATCTAATATTCCTTCTGGCAGAGAGTCATCCTGCGGAATTGCAAACCATTTCTCATTAGGATAATGGACAAAATCACCCTGTGAAATGGTTTTGCCTAAGTAGAAGTCAGCAAAGAAATAGTTAGTCGACAGACGTTCAAAGTATTCTCCCAACGCTGAAGCTAAGGCTGCTTTTTGGGTTGCGCCTTTCCCATTGGTAAAACACAGAGGGCAATCCTTGTCCCGAATATGAACTGACCAAACGTTAGGAATGGGATTTAGCCAGGACGCTTCTTCAATGTTAAATCCTAGCTTATTTAGCTTTTGCTGAAAGCGGGCGATAGAATCTTCCAGTGCGGCGTCTTTGCCGGGAATAAAGGTTTGCATATCTGTTTGCATTAATGTTCAGGCTCTTGATTTACCGAAGAAATTATCGGGGGTGGGACGGTTATCATTGTGTTAATCATACGGTGTTTTTAACTATAGCTCTAGTAATGTTAGTTCTCGGGCGGACTGTCACAGAAAAAAACTAAAATATGTAGATAATTCAATTAGTCAATTTTGTCATTCTTGATAATTGCAAACAGGAGCTATGAGTATGTTGGTATTTAAAAAGTCCGCCCTTGGTGCGCTGTTATGCTGTTTTACGCTGCCCGTCCTCGCTGAACTACCTACAATTACTGTATTAGCTACCGGTGGAACCATTGCTGGCGGCGGCATTTCTGAAACAAAATCAAACTACGTAGCGGGTCAGTTTGGCGTTGATAAATTGGTCGAAGCAGTACCTCAGCTTAAAGATATTGCTAAAATTAAAGGTGAGCAGATTGTTAATATCGGTTCACAGGATATGAACGATCAGGTCTGGTTAAAGTTGGCCAATGCCATTAATCAGGGGTGTTCCGGCAGCGATGGTTTTGTCATTACTCATGGTACTGACACCATGGAAGAGACAGCCTATTTTCTCAATCTGACGGTTAAGTGTGATAAACCCGTGGTTATGGTTGGTTCTATGCGGCCGGCAACGGCAATGAGTGCTGACGGACCGTTCAACCTCTATAATGCCGTGGTTGTCGCATCGGATAAGAATTCGGCTGGTCGGGGTGTTTTAGTCGCGATGAACGATGCTGTGCTTGATGCCCGCGATGTCACTAAAACCAGCACCACAGCAGTACAGACCTTTAAAAGCGTGAACTATGGTGCTCTGGGATATATTCATAATGGCAAAGTTGACTATCAGCGCATGCCGACTCGCAAGCATACTAATGCGTCCTCATTCGACGTTAGCTCACTAACGTCATTACCGAAAGTTGACATTGTTTATAGTTATTCCAATGCTTCAGCGGCACCGGTTAAGGCTCTAATCGCGGAAGGTACTCAAGGCATCGTTTCGGCGGGTGTCGGTAACGGTAATTTATATAATACGTTATTTGAAGCATTAACTCAGGCAAGAGAACAAGGTGTAGCCGTAGTTCGATCTTCTCGTGTGCCGACGGGTTCAACCACCCAAGATGCTGAGATTGATGATGTGAAATATGGTTTTGTGGCGTCAGGCACATTAAATCCGCAAAAAGCGAGAGTGCTGTTGCAACTGGCATTAACCAAAACTAAAGATCCGGCTGAAATTCAGCGAATTTTTAACGAATATTAATCATAGTGAGTGGTTACGGGACAGCGTATAATTCTGCGCTGTCCACCGTCTATATTTCGATGTGAAAAGACTGGATGTCATTAATAGGCGGATTTAAGAGAGACTTGTGTGATTAAACGATATTGTGTGTTGTTGTCCGTTTTGTTGATTACCGGATGTTCCGGCCTGCCTAATGTCAGTATTCCATTGTCTGAACCTGAAGAGAGTAGCTCTAATCAGGTTTATATTGTTAGCCATGGTTGGCATACGGGTATTGTGGTACCAGCAAAGAGAATGGACATTTATCTGCCACAGTTAACTGAACGATTTAGCCATGGGAATTGGTATGAGATTGGTTGGGGAGATAAAGGTTTTTATCAGGCTCAGGAAGTGACAACGGGCTTAACGTTACAGGCTATGTTCTGGTCGACTGGTGCAGTAATGCATGTGGTTTCTGTGCCCACAGATCCAGAGCGCTACTTTAGTGAAAGTGATATTTTCAGCGTTGAAATAACCGATAATCAATTAAATAGCCTGGTGGCTTTTATTGCCGACAGTTTTAACCGCGATGAACAGGGAGACGTTATACGTTTGAAACGCGGAATTTATGGCAATAGCGAGTTTTATGATGGCGTCGGGCGTTACTCAATGTTTAACACTTGTAATAACTGGACGGCTAAAGGTCTGAAAAGTGCCGGCATGGATATTTCAACGACCTTTAAAATGACCTCTGGCAGCGTGATGGATTACCTTAAAGCGCATCAAACTGAATATCGGAAGTCAGATCTTGTGCCACAAATTTGCGTCACACAATAATCAATAACGATGGTATTTCTTCTGTCATCGGCGACAATGTGACGTCAATATCTTAATTTTCCTAAATTAGCTGGCTTATTCCTTCATTTTTACTCAAATGGGCAGTATTTCTGTGTTTCCCTATCCCGCTATAGATTATTTAGCTTGATTGATTTAATCGAATCTTATCCACAATAAGCATTGCAGCAAAACTAAGTGAATGATAAAACCGATAATCTCTTTTCTAAAATGAAACACATAATTTCTATCAGGGCGGTGAAGATAAATGGCACAGGTATTTAATTTTAGCGCAGGCCCGGCAATGTTGCCGGTGGAAGTGTTGCGTCAGGCTCAGCAAGAACTTTGTGACTGGCAAGGACTAGGCACTTCGGTGATGGAGATTAGCCATCGTAGTAAAGAGTTTATTCAGGTGGCTGAAACCGCTGAGCAGGACTTACGCGATCTGCTTAAAATTCCTGAAAATTATAAAGTGTTATTTAGTCATGGCGGAGCGCGCGCACAATTTTCTGCCGTTCCGCTCAATCTGTTAGGGGATAATAATCAGGCTGATTATATTGATGGCGGATACTGGGCTCACAGCGCTATTGAAGAAGCACAAAAATATTGTTCACCTAATGCCATTGATGTAAAAACTCAAATTGATGGTTTATCTGGCATTAAGCCAATGAAAGATTGGGTATTAAATGATAAATCCGCTTATGTTCATTATTGCCCTAATGAAACGATCGGTGGTATTGCCATCGATGAACAACCGGATTTTGGCGATAAGGTTGTGGTTGCAGATTTATCATCAACCATACTTTCCCGTCCGATGGACGTCAGCCGCTATGGTGTGATTTATGCCGGTGCTCAGAAGAATATTGGCCCAGCCGGTATTACGGTGATCATTGTTCGGGAAGATTTGTTAGGCAAGGCTCGTAAAGAAACCCCATCGATACTGGATTACACCGTATTGAATGAGTGTGATTCGATGTTCAATACGCCGCCCACATTTGCCTGGTATCTGTCTGGCTTAGTGTTCAAGTGGCTAAAAGCTCAGGGCGGATTGATTGAGATTGGTCGCCGTAACCAAGAAAAAGCCGCGCATCTGTATGACTTTGTCGATCGCAGCGATTTTTATCGTAACGGTATTGCTCCGGCTAACCGTTCGTGGATGAACGTTCCATTCCAGCTTGCTGATGGCAATTTAGATAAAGTCTTCCTTGAAGAGTCTAAATCAGCCGGTCTGCACGCACTGAAAGGCCATCGTGTTTTAGGCGGTATGCGGGCGTCACTTTATAACGCCATGCCATTAGCGGGCGTACAAGCATTAACTGCGTTTATGGCTGATTTTGAACGTCGTCATGGCTAATCTGTTAGCGCTGTAAATTAGAAAAGTTAGACTCTTAAATAAGGAACTGGCCAGATGAAAACCATCGGACTAATTGGCGGAATGAGTTGGGAATCAACTATTCCTTATTACCGCCATATTAATGAAACCATTAAACATCACCTTGGTGGTTTGCATTCGGCCAAAGTCGTGCTGTTCAGCGTTGATTTTCAAGAGGTTGAGCGTTTACAAATGAAGGGTGATTGGGATGCTGCCGGTGAGCTATTGTCCCATGCCGCTCAGCGACTTGAGGCTGCCGGGGCTGATTTCATCATTATTTGTACTAATACGATGCATAAGGTATATGACCAGATTGTTGCAGCGGTTTCTATCCCCCTTTGTCATATTGCTGATGCCACTGCCAGTGTGATTCAACAGCAGGGCATTAAAAAGGTCGGATTACTAGGCACCCGCTTTACGATGGAACAAGACTTTTATAAAGGCCGTTTGAGTGAACAGCATCATATTCAAGTGGTGGTTCCTGATGAAGCTGAGCGGGAAATTGTCCATCAGGTGATTTATCAGGAGCTTTGCTTAGGGAAGATTAACCATGAGTCCCGCAAAGCTTTTAGCCAGATTATGCAACGGCTAGTGGATAACGGCGCTCAGGGTATTATTCTTGGATGTACCGAAATTGGGCTGCTGGTCAGCGAGCAAGATGCATCCGTTCCGCTGTATGACACGGCAAAAATACACGCAGTTCAGGCTGCAGAAATATCCCTTAAGCCATAGCGGCTAATTCATCATCAGAAGGCTATTTTTGGGTAATAGCTTTCTGATTAATAAAAATACGATATAAAGAGATGATTGATACATGTTGGAATCTTTAACTCTGCAGCCTATTGCAAAATTTAACGGGACGATTAATTTACCCGGCTCAAAAAGTGTTTCAAACCGTGCGTTGTTACTCGCTGCGATGGCGAAAGGTAAAACCCGGTTAACGAATTTGCTGGACAGCGATGACGTTAGACATATGCTTAATGCGTTAAAAGCATTAGGTATTCATTATCAATTATCTGATTGCCATACTATTTGTGATATTGATGGTACTGATGGCCCTTTAAAGTCGAACAGTGCGTTAGAGATTTTCTTAGGTAATGCCGGAACGGCAATGAGACCACTGGCCGCGGCGCTTTGCTTGAGTGATGGAGATATTGTCCTTACCGGTGAACCAAGGATGAAAGAACGCCCTATTGGCCATCTGGTTGACGCTTTACGCCAAGGCGGAGCTAAGATTGATTATCTTGAACAAGATAACTATCCACCGCTTCGCTTACGTGGCGGATTCGAAGGCGGAGATATTTCCGTTGATGGTTCCGTTTCCAGCCAGTTTTTAACGGCATTGTTAATGACCGCGCCGCTGGCAATCAAACAGACTAAAATTACCATTAAAGGTGATTTAGTTTCTAAGCCCTATATCGATATTACCCTGCATATGATGCGTGACTTTGGCGTTAATGTCAGCCACGACAACTATCAGGTTTTTCATATTCAAGGCCAGCAGCACTACATTTCACCTGAAAATTATTTGGTTGAAGGCGATGCCTCATCTGCATCGTATTTTCTGGCCGCAGCAGCGATTAAAGGCGGTGCGGTAAGAGTTACCGGAATTGGTAAAAATAGCGTTCAGGGTGATATTCGCTTTGCTGACGTTCTGGAAATGATGGGGGCAAAAATCACCTGGGGTAGTGATTTTATTGAGTGCCAGCGCGGCGAACTTAACGGCATTGATATGGATATGAATCATATACCTGACGCCGCTATGACTATTGCGACAACGGCACTGTTTGCCAAAGGTGAGACGCTTATCCGTAATATTTATAACTGGCGGGTCAAAGAGACCGACCGACTAAATGCGATGGCGACTGAGCTAAGAAAAGTGGGGGCCGAAGTTGAAGAAGGGCAAGACTATATTCGAGTCGTGCCGCCTAAAACGCTTAATCATGCAGAAATAGCCACTTATGACGATCATCGTATGGCGATGTGCTTCTCTTTGGTTGCGCTTTCCGATACGCCGGTAACTATTTTAGACCCAAAATGTACGGCGAAAACCTTCCCTGACTACTTTAAGCAGTTTGCCCTGTTAAGTCAGTTAGCATAAGAATTGCTGATCAGGCGTTACATTAGTCCATTCAGGCCGTTGTAACGCCGTTTTATTGATTGAATTAATTGCTTACCCATTTCTCCGTTTATTTATCTATTGCATAAAATCATAGCCCTCCGGCCAATTCCCTCTGGTAAATCCAATACATCTCCTGTCAGTTATCGCTGATGATGGGTATAATCAGCTGAATTTGAAATGCTCAAGCATTGTGATTGATTCTCTCGCTTAAGGAGATAGGTATGGCGGCAATTGCCCCGGTAATAACGGTTGACGGTCCTAGTGGTGCAGGTAAGGGGACGCTTTGTCAGGCATTAGCCGAAAATCTTGGCTGGCATTTACTCGATTCAGGCGCTATTTATCGCGTATTGGCACTGGCGGCATTACATCATAATGTCGACATTACGTCTGAAGAGGCTCTGGTGCCTCTGGCGGTTCATTTAGACGTTCAGTTCATTACGCAAGAAAATAAACTGCAAG
>POVV01000456.1_pt1 | contig 26455 bp, 17 predicted proteins | sample 1560271 | NCBI WGS metagenome assembly POVV01 (sample SAMN08337232, study PRJNA429181) | Bioreactor metagenome, whole genome shotgun sequencing project. | biome: cows' rumen and soil; feature: anaerobic; isolation source: anaerobic chemostat enrichment culture, galacturonate as sole carbon... | reverse complement strand
TTGTGATTTCTGAAGAAGATGGGCAACCAGTTGTTGGAGCCTCTGTATTAGTAAAAGGTACTACTGTAGGTACTATCACTGATATAGATGGTAAATTTACTTTGTCGAATGTGCCAAGTTCTGCAAAGACTTTGCAGGTTTCGTATATTGGTATGTCAACACAGGATGTGGCTATTAAACCCAATATGAGGATCTTATTAAAGTCTGATGCAGAGGTACTTGACGAGGTTATGGTAGTAGCTTATGGTACTACTAAAAAAGCCTCTTTTACTGGTTCTGCTGAAGTGATTAAGTCTGATAAGCTTAAAGAAAGACCAATTGCTAATGTGTCAAAGGCTTTGGATGGTATGGTTGCGGGAGTTCAAACAACTTCTGGATCAGGACAACCAGGCTCGGGTGTTAGTACTGTTATTCGTGGCTTTGGCTCAATTAATTCTTCGCAGAATCCATTATATGTAGTAGACGGTATTCCTTATGATGGTAATATAGCTGCTATTAACCCAAATGATATCGAATCAATGACCGTGCTCAAAGATGCTTCTGCAGGAGCTCTTTATGGAGCGCGTGGTGCTAATGGTGTGATTATGATCACAACCAAAAAAGGAGATACGGGTAAGGCTAAAATAAATTTGAAGGCCAACTGGGGTGTAGCTTCTCGTGCAATAGAAAAATATGATCTGTTAGATGAAGCAGGGCATTTGGAAATGGTTTTTCAATCTTATAAAAACGACCTTATAATCAATAGTGGATATGCTCCCGCTGCCGCTGCAATAGCAGCATTGAATAATATGAAAAACGGAGCTACTGCCATGTTAGGTAAAAATGAACAATATAATCCTTTTAATTATGGTATCACCGAATTGATTGATCCTACTACAGGAAAGGTACGTAGTGATGCTGTATTGCGCTATAGTGAAGATTGGGTTGACGAAGCAACAGCTTCAAATCCATTACGTCAGGAATATATTGCAGCTATCAGTGGTGGATCTGAGAAAACAAAATATATGTTTTCGTTAGGTTACTTGGACGAACAGGGATTATTAAAAACGACTCAGTTTACTCGCTATAATGGTCGCTTAAATGTTGATTCGGAGATTACAAAATGGCTGAAGGCCGGAATGAGTGCCAATTATTCAAGAAATGAGAGCAATACGGCTGTAGAGAATTCATCAGGCTCTTCCAACGTATGGTATTCCGGACAATTGATGGCTCCTATTTATCCCGTTTATGAAAAAAATGCCGATGGAACTACAGTTTATGACGTGTTAGGCAATGCCGTTTTTGATTATGGTAGTAACCGTCCTGCAGGTGCTAGTGCTAACTGGAATACAGTTGCAACATTATTTGACGATAAGTATAGTTCTACAAGTGATAACCTGAGTGGACGTACGTATGCTGAGATCGGTAATTTAAAAAGTGGATTGCTCCAAGGGCTTAAACTGTCTATCAACTACGGATTCGACTTGATCAACTCTGCCGGTGCTACTTATTATAACCCTTATAATGGAAACTCTGTAGCGGTAAAGGGTACTTTGCAGAAATCCATGGCTCGTGTTTATAGCTATACATTTAATCAAATTTTGACCTACGATCGTAAGTTTGGCGATCATCATGTAGAAGCATTGGTTGGTCATGAGTTCTATAAATATCGCAGAGATTATTTGGCCGCAACTAAAACCGGATTCCCTTTTGGTGGATTATATGAGTTGGATGCTGCAACTACAATTACTGATGCATCTTCTTACCAAGATAATTATGCTATTGAATCTGTTTTATCTCGTATAGGATATGATTATGCAGATAAATACTATGTGTCGGGAAGTTTCCGTACCGATGGTTCATCTCGTTTTTATAAAGATAATCGTTGGGGAAATTTCTGGTCGGTTGGAGCTAACTGGCGTATAAGCGAAGAATCTTTTATTAAAGATAATTACGACTGGATAAACAACCTTTCGCTAAAAGCTAGCTATGGTGTACAAGGAAACGATGCTTTGTCTAGCCTTTATGCATGGCAGTCTTTCTACGATTTAGGTTATCCGAATGCTTCGATGAGTGGAGCTGTAATTACTTCTTTAGAGAATAAAGAACTCAAATGGGAAAAGAATGCGAATTTCAATGTTGGCTTAGAAATGAAACTTTTTGAGCGATTTAATGCAGGTATTGAGTTTTATAATCGTAAGACTTCTGATATGTTGCTGAATTATCCTATGGCAAGTTCTTTAGGATTTGATGGATATAGTAAGAATATCGGTAGCATGACCAATACAGGTTTTGACATCACATTGGGAGTTGATATCCTTAGAAATACTCCTTTAACTTGGAGAATGGAAGTGCTGGGCTCTACCATCAAAAATAAAGTAAACAAACTGGCTGATAAACCGGAAATTATTAATGGAAGTTACATCATTCGTGAAGGTGAAACGATCAACTCTTTCTATACGGCTACTGCAGCAGGTGTAGATCCAGCAACCGGACAGCAACTGTACTGGGTGTATGATACTGATGCTGATGGAGTAAGAGGAGAGAAGTATGCGACAACGGATATGGCTAAGGCTACTAAATGTAAGGACATACAAGGTAGTCGTATACCGGATGTTTATGGATCTGTAAGAAATGACTTTAAATACAAGGGATTTGATTTAAGCATCTTGTGTACTTACTCTATTGGTGGAAAAATCTTAGATGGCAATTACAATACGTTCTTGTATGGAAACTACATAGGACAGGCTAAAAGTAAGGCTTTAGAACGGGCTTGGAAACAACCTGGTGATATTACAGATATTCCAAGAATTGAAGTTGGAAAAAGCTATATAATTACCGATAATTCACTGATTGATGCTTCTTATTTCTCAATCAAAAATATCACTTTAGGATATAATCTGCCATCAAAACTATTGAAATCGGTGGGTATGCAATCAGCTCGTTTTACATTCTCTGGAGATAATTTGTTGTTGTTCACTCACTTGAAGGGAATGAATCCACAGTACAACTTTAGTGGAGGTACCAATTTTGGATATGTACCTACTAGAACCGTTTCTTTGGGATTTGATGTTACATTCTAAACAAAATTATTAATTGAATATGAAAAAGATATTATCTATATTTTCATTGGTAGGTTTGCTTGCGTTCAGCTCGTGTAGCGATGATTTAAATACGGAGCCTACCAACAAAGTCTCTGGATCTGTGATTATGGCGGATGCCAGTAGTGCTGAAGCGGCAATTAATGGTATCTATCGTGCCATGTATGTCTCCGGTTGGAGTACAAATTGGGCTTCGGAAAATTTTGGGCAAACATCTATTAACTTGCTTGCAGACCTTATGGCAGAAGATCATTTGATGTTAGAGCAAGGCCAAGGATGGTTTTATGAAGACTACCGCTTGAATGTACACGGAGATTATACAAATAAGAATGGTCGTTCTTATGCAATTTGGAATTTTTATTATACGCTTGTTTCCAATGCTAATTATATTATTGGTGCGGAGAACACAATGGGAGGAGCTCCCGAAGCAATCAAAAATGTAGTTGGTCAAGCGTATGCGATTAGAGCTTTTTCTTATTATTATTTGGCACAGTTGTTTCAGCAAACCTATGTAGGTCATGAGCAAAAACCTGGTATACCTTTATATAATGAGCCTACTGTAGCAGGTTCGGTTGGTAAGGGTAGAGGTACTCTGGCAGAAGTTTATACTCAAATTAATGCTGATATAAATAACGCAATTTCATTGTTGGGAGAATCTTCCGGAAAAGTTCAGAAACATCCGTCGCATATCGATTATTATGTAGCGAATGGTATCAAGGCTCGTATTGCTTTAACGCAACACGAATATGCAACTGCAGCAGCAGCAGCAGATGAAGCATTAAAACGCCCCAATCTTAAATTGATTTCGGTGAAAGACTTAGGTGGAAACAACAGCGTGAAAAGTGCAGACGTGCTTTGGGGATATGAGATCATTCCGGATCAATCAACTCAGTTTGCTAGCTTCTTCTCTCATATGGATGCTGACGTGGAAGGTAAATATGCTTCAAAAGCCCGCCAATGTATTAGCAGTGCTTTGTATAAAATGATTCCGACTACTGATGACCGAATGGCATGGTGGCGTGGACAACTAGCCGAAAATGGCTCAGGATCGAATGCTAGCTATTGCCAAGTAAAGTTCAAAATGGCTGATCATAAAACAAGTACAGGTGACTATTTAGTGATGCGTGCAGAAGAAATGGTGTTAATTAAGGCAGAAGCCTTGTGTCACCAAGAACAATTTGCACAAGCCCGCCAAGCCATCTCTACTTTAGGTACTCTTCGCGATAGCAAATTTGCAGATCGATTGACGAGTAGAATCGATAGCAAATCGTATAATCTGGATACAAATGCGCCTCTGCAAACTTTAATGGATGAAATTTTATTTCAGCGTAGAATAGAACTTTGGGGTGAGTCTGGTCGTATTTTTGATTTGCAACGTTTGGGATTAGGTTATAATCGTACTTATGCCGGTTCGAACCATACTCAAAAGGTAGCAACAAAAAACACGAATGCTGCATCTGATCTTTTCATTCTCCCTCTTCCTCAATCGGAAATTGATGGAAATGAGAATATCAATACAAATGATCAAAACCCAATTGTTCAATAATTAATGAATAATCTAATTAGAGTAAATTATGAATAAATATATCGTTAAAATAGTTATGGTATTGGCTTTCGGTATTATTGGAATGACCTCGTGTGATTCTGAGCCGGAAGGTACCATTTATAATAGTACAGCACTTGATGCGGCCTTCTTTTCAACGCAATTAAATACTGAGTTGGCGGCACAAGATAATGGTGTAATAGAAGTTCCTATTTATAGGGCAGGTAAGAACGGCGAGGCTTCCGTTAAAGTGCAAATAGATAGCAAAACTATTGAACAAGGCCTTTTTAGCTTAACTTCACCTACTGTATCTTTTGCTGATGGCGAGTCTTCAACGGTAGCTAAAATTGGCTTTGACTTAAGTAAGCTGGGGGTGACAGATGTCTATACGATTGTATTGAGTCTGGTTGATCCCACTGAGGCTTCTCCATCTGGAATCAAAACAATTAAAATCAATGCACAACGTAAACTGACTTGGGAAACTTTTGGAACGGGGCATTATACGGATGGACTATTTGAGGATAGTTGGGAGCAACCGATACAAAAAGCAAAAGAAGGAAATATTTACCGTTTGCCTGATTGTGTGGTTAAAGGATTTCCTCTCATTTTTATCTTGAATGATGATGGTTCGTTAGCTTCTTTCGCACCCCAAAAAATGGGTTATGTAAATTCTACTTATGGAATGGTTTATTATGTGCTGAATAGCTCTAAGAGACAAGGTAATACGTTGTTCTTTAACTTTAAGCCATGCGTGATTTACAATAATAAGTTGACGCAATTATATAACAATGTAGATTGTTCGTTACAATTCCCGAACTAAAACTAGTTGTATTTTAAGAGACGGTTCAAAGCAGTGAATAGTGATCATTACTCACTGCTTTGAACCGCCTCTTTTTTATTTATCTATATCAATACCCTATGCAAGGAACGAATCACCCCAATGAATACGTTTGCATCGAATAAAAAACATCCCTCATAACCATTCTTCTCCGAAAATCGTTATATTTGTTGCCATATTATATAGGAATAGAAAGTATGAAAGAATTTGTAATATCCGAAGTGCAGAACGAGACCGCCGTACTTGTAGGACTTATCACGCAAACGCAAGATGAGCGCAAGACGAATGAGTATCTTGATGAACTGGCATTCCTTGCTGAGACAGCTGGGGCGGAAGTAGTAAAACAATTCACTCAGAAGTTGCCCACAGCCAACTCAGTGACATATGTAGGAAAAGGAAAACTGCAAGAAATAAAAGAATACCTTCGCAGTGAAAGTGAAAATGAAAGAGAAATTGGGATGGTCATTTTTGACGATGAATTATCGGCCAAGCAATTACGTAATATAGAAGCCGAGTTGCAGGTGAAGATACTTGATCGTACCTCACTGATTCTCGATATCTTTGCCATGCGTGCCCAAACAGCCAATGCTAAGACACAAGTGGAGCTTGCACAGTATAAATATATGCTTCCCCGATTGACACGCCTATGGACTCACCTCGAGCGTCAAGGTGGCGGATCGGGTAGTGGTAGCGGAAAAGGAGGCTCCGTAGGGCTTCGCGGACCGGGTGAGACCCAGCTTGAAATGGATAAACGAATTATCCTCGGGCGAATGGCTTTATTAAAAGAACGCCTGGCCGAGATTGATAAGCAGAAATCGACGCAGCGCAAAAGCCGCGGACGTATGATTCGTGTAGCCTTGGTAGGATATACCAATGTGGGCAAATCGACCATTATGAATATGCTTGCCAAGAGCGAGGTGTTTGCCGAAAATAAACTATTTGCCACACTCGATACAACGGTGCGCAAAGTGATTATCGAGAACCTCCCATTCTTACTGTCTGATACCGTAGGGTTTATCCGTAAACTGCCAACCGACTTGGTCGAATCGTTTAAATCGACTCTCGACGAAGTGCGCGAAGCTGATTTATTGCTTCACGTGGTCGACATCTCTCACCCGGGATTTGAAGAGCAAATTGAAGTAGTCAATAAAACACTTGCCGATATTGACGGTGGTGGAAAACCCATGATACTTGTTTTTAATAAAATAGATGCTTACACCCATGTGGAGAAAGCAGAAGACGACCTTACCCCCCGAACGAAGGACAACTTAACACTCGAAGAACTGATGATGACGTGGATGTCGAAGATGGAAGACAACTGTCTGTTTATCTCCGCCCGCGAACGAATCAATATAGAAGAACTAAAGAGTGTGGTTTATCAAAGAGTGAAAGAACTGCACGTAACAAAGTACCCCTATAATGATTTTCTTTATCAGACTTACGAAGAGGAAGAATAATTCGTAACTGAACAATATGAGAAATTACCGTAACTTGACTGAGGACGAAATTCTTCAGTTGAAAAGTCAGTCGTGTCTGGCTGATAACTGGGAGAGTGTATGGGTAGCCGAAGGCTTCACAACGTGTTTTGTTCACCACACCCGTTTTTCGGGTGAGGTGAAATTGGGGCGCTTCGATTCGGAGTTTATATTGCCCGGTGGTATTAAAAAACATTCGGGATTGCGGCACGTAACCTTGCACAATGCAACGGTGGGAGATAACTGCTGCATTGAAAATATCCAGAATTATATTGCCAACTACGAAATTGGCAACGATACGTTTATTGAAAATGTCGATATCATTCTGGTAGATTCCTGTTCGACCTTTGGCAATGGAACCGAAATATCCGTACTCAATGAAACCGGAGGGCGAGAGGTGTGGATGAACGACAAACTGTCGGCACATCAGGCTTATATACTTGCACTTTATCGTCATCGTCCGGAACTGATTAGTCGGATGAAGAAAATCACCGATTACTATGCCTCCAAGCACGCTTCGACTGTTGGCTCTATCGGTAGCCATGTGATGATTCTCAACACAGGGTCGATTAAGAATGTACGTATAGGCGATTATTGCCGTATCGAAGGCACGTGCCGTTTAAGGAATGGTAGCATCAATAGCAACGCGGTAGCTCCCGTACACATTGGCCACGGGGTGATCTGTGATGATTTTATCATCTCATCGGGTTCGCATGTCAATGACGGAACGGTATTGAGCCGCTGCTTCGTGGGGCAGGCTTGCCAGCTTGGACATAACTATTCGGCATCCGATTCGCTTTTCTTTAGCAACTGTCAGGGAGAGAACGGAGAGGCTTGTGCCATCTTTGCCGGTCCTTATACGGTAACGCATCATAAATCGACCTTGCTCATTGCCGGTATGTTCTCCTTTATGAATGCCGGTTCGGGGTCAAATCAAAGCAACCATATGTATAAGTTGGGACCGATTCATCAAGGTACATTGGAGCGGGGTGCCAAGACTACTTCCGATTCTTATATTCTATGGCCTGCCAGGGTGGGAGCTTTCTCTCTGGTGATGGGGCGGCACGTGAACCATGCCGATACCTCTAATCTGCCTTTTTCTTACTTGATAGAGCAGGGCAACACGACTTATCTTGTGCCGGGAGTCAATCTGCGAAGCGTAGGAACCATTCGCGATGCACAGAAATGGCCGAAGCGTGACAAACGAACCGATCCTCATAAGCTGGATTTTATTAACTACAACCTGTTGAGCCCCTATACCATTCAGAAAATGTTCAAAGGGCTGTCTATCTTGCGAGACCTCAAACGGGTATCGGGCGAAACGTCTGAAATCTATTCTTATCAGAGTGCCAAGATAAAGAACTCGTCGCTCAACAGCGGAATGAAGTACTACGAGATAGCGATTCATAAGTTTCTGGGCAACTCAATTATTAAGCGTCTCGAAGGTATCAACTTCCAGACAAATGAGGATATCCGTCAGCGATTGAAACCCGATACCAGCATCGGATGCGGCGAATGGGTGGATATATCGGGATTGATAGCTCCTAAAAGTGAAATAGAACAATTGTTGGGAGCAATCGAAAGTGGCGAAGTAGATCAGCTAAAGACAATCAATGCCCGCTTTGCCGAGATGCACGAACGTTATTACACCTATGAGTGGACGTGGGCATATAGTAAGATTCAAGAGTTTTACGGGCTAAGCCCCGAGACGATTACGGCCGAAGAGATTATTGGGATCGTTAAGTCGTGGCGTGAAGCAGTGGTTGGACTAGACCGCATGGTCTATGACGATGCCCGTAAGGAGTTCTCGCTCTCGTCGATGACAGGCTTTGGAGCCGATGGTTCGCGGCATGAGATGAAGCAAGACTTCGAGCAGGTACGGGGCGACTTTGAGAGCAACCCGTTTGTGATGGCTGTATTGCAGCATATCGACGATAAAACAGCATTGGGCGAAGAATTAATTAATCGTATCGGGCAGCTCGTATAAAAAACTATTATTACCTTTGCCTCACTAACTAACATTACGTATTAAAAAGTATAAATATGGCAACACCTCCGTTTAAGTATCAGCATCCTTTTCCGTTAGGGCCCGATACTACCGAGTATTATCTGCTTACGAAAGATTACGTTTCAGTAAGCGAGTTTGAAGGAACACCGGTTCTGAAAATTCAGCCGGAAGGTCTTACGGCTATGTCCAACGCGGCTTTCCGTGATGTATCGTTTATGCTTCGTCGCTCGCACAATGAGCAGGTGGCAAAGATTCTGAACGATCCCGAAGCAAGTGATAATGATAAATATGTAGCATTGACTTTCTTACGCAATGCCGAAGTAGCGGCCAAAGGCAAACTTCCTTTCTGTCAGGATACCGGTACGGCTATTATTCATGGTGAAAAAGGACAGCAGGTATGGACCGGATACTGCGATGAAGAGGCTCTTTCGCTCGGTGTTTACAAAACCTACACCGAAGAGAATCTGCGTTATTCGCAAAATGCTCCGTTGACCATGTACGAAGAGGTAAATACCAAATGCAACCTACCGGCTCAAATTGATATTGAAGCAACAGAGGGCATGGAGTATAAGTTCCTTTGCGTAACCAAAGGTGGTGGTTCTGCCAATAAAACGTATCTGTATCAGGAAACAAAGGCTATTCTGAATCCTACTTCATTGGTTCCTTATCTGGTAGAGAAGATGAAGACATTGGGTACAGCCGCTTGTCCTCCTTACCACATTGCTTTTGTGATTGGTGGTACGTCGGCCGAAAAGAACCTGTTGACAGTTAAGTTGGCTTCAACTCATTATTATGATGAATTGCCAACGAGCGGTAACGAAGGTGGTCGTGCTTTCCGCGATATAGAATTGGAGAAACAAGTACTCGAAGAGGCACAAAAGATTGGGCTGGGTGCTCAGTTTGGTGGTAAGTATTATGCTCACGATGTGCGTATCATCCGCTTGCCTCGTCACGGTGCTTCGTGTCCCGTAGGTTTAGGCGTATCGTGCTCGGCCGATCGCAACGTGAAGTGTAAGATTAATAAAGAAGGTATCTGGATCGAGAAGCTTGACTCAAACCCAAGTGAGTTGATTCCTGCCGAACTACGCCAGGCCGGCGAAGGTGAAGCTGTACAGATCAACCTGAACCAACCGATGGCTCATATTCTGAAAGAACTCAGCAAGTATCCGGTGGCTACACGTTTGTCGCTCAACGGAACGATTATCGTAGGTCGTGATATCGCCCATGCAAAACTTAAAGAGCGTATCGACCGTGGCGAAGGTTTGCCACAATACGTGAAAGATCATCCGATTTACTATGCCGGACCTGCAAAGACTCCTCATGGTATGGCTTGCGGATCGATGGGACCTACGACTGCGGGACGTATGGACTCGTACGTAGACCTTTTCCAAGAACACGGCGGTAGCATGATTATGTTGGCTAAGGGCAATCGTAGCCAGCAGGTAACCGATGCTTGCCAGAAACATGGAGGTTTCTATTTAGGATCAATCGGCGGACCGGCTGCTATTCTGGCTCAGAACAACATCAAGAGCATTGAATGTGTAGAATATCCCGAACTGGGGATGGAAGCTATCTGGAAAATCGAGGTAGAAAACTTCCCTGCATTTATTTTGGTCGATGATAAAGGGAATGACTTCTTTAAGCAAATAAAGCCTCGTTGTGCAGGCAGTTGCAAATAAAAGTTATTTAATTTGATAAAACGGACAGAGTCTCGTAGAAAACACCTATGAGGCTCTGTCTTTCTTTGTTAACACATATAAACTACTAATACGATGAATCCTATTCAACAACAAAATCAGCATGTGGTCTGGTTAGATGTCGTGCGGCTGATTGCCATGTTTACGGTCGTTTGTTGCCATTGCACCGACCCTTTCAATTTCTATCCGGGAGTTGCTCCCAATATCGATCAAATAAAACTCTGGGGTGCTATCTACGGTTCGTTGTTGCGTCCTTGCGTACCGTTGTTTGTAATGATCACCGGTGCGTTATTACTGCCCGTACGTGGCGAAGCATCCGTCTTTTATAAGAAGAGAATCCCACGGGTGTTTTTTCCTTTCCTTATTTGGTCTGTCATTTACAACCTGTTCCCTTGGATGACCGGGTTGCTCGGATTAGATCCGAAGATTATCCTCGACTTCTTCCCTTATTCGGGCGAGGAGGTTGCCCGACAGTCATTTGCCGTATCGCTTGACTATATTCTACACATACCGTTCAACTTCTCTATTCTGGCGGTTCACATGTGGTATATCTATCTGCTTATTGGTCTTTATCTGTATATGCCCATCTTTTCGGCATGGGTCGAGAAGGCTTCGGAGCGTGCCAAGTTGTATTTCTTATTGGCGTGGGGAGTTACTTTGTTGTTACCTTATTATAATCAGTTTGTAGCACCCTATTTGTGGGGAACGTGTTCATGGAATGCTTTTGGCATGCTTTATGCTTTTGCCGGATTCAATGGTTATCTGTTGCTGGGGCATTACCTGCGCAACCTCGATTGGTCGTTGGGCAAAACGGTCGCTATCGGCCTTCCTATGTTTGTGGTAGGTTACCTGATTACCTTCTTCGGTTTCCGCTATATAACGGCACTACCGGAGTATTCGGATGAGATGCTCGAACTCTTCTTTACTTATTGCTCCATCAATGTATTGCTGATGACGTTCCCGGTATTTATGCTGGCTAAGAAAGTAAAGGTACGTTCGGAACGAACGAAGAGGGCATTGGCCAACCTGACGGTATGCGGATTCGGTATCTACATGATACATTACTTCTTCACCGGCCCGTCGGTGGTCGTGATGCGTTACCTGAACGTTCCGTTAGGTTTGCAGATTCCGATAGCCTCTGTTATTGCGTTTGGCATATCGTGGTTGCTTGTATGGCTTATGTATCGCTGCATGGGCAAGAGGGCAAAATGGGTGGTCGGCTAACGGCCGTTCTCCTTTTTCCACTGCTCGTATCTCTTAAGCAGCTTGATGCCTGCATTGTTATACCAGCTATATCCATTGCGACGTTCGTATCCTATCTCGGATAGATCGTATTTCTTAATACCATCGCGATCGCAAAAGAAAGGACGGTTGGTGTCTAGTTCGTAGAAGCGCGCCCATAATGGTTCGCAGTCGGTGCAAGGCACCATCCGGTAATCCTTTTTACCTGCCTCGTTGGTAAAGTATTCTTTGGTAAGTCCGTTGATCTGAACCTCTTTGAACCAGGCAACAGCTCCCTCGATAGCTGTTGTAACCTCGGGCGAAGGATGGGGCAGTGACATAAGCAACAGTACAATGTTGTCCGACTCCTGACCGCTAAGCGAAGGCAATTCGTAGGCACGGGCTTTGGCAGGCAATAATGTTTCGCGATCGTGCTGGGCACACCATGCAGTTAGCTTTCCGTGTTGACGTACCTGTGTGTTCAACAGGCAGGTGACTCCTTTGTTAAAAGCTTCGCGTGCTTGCTTGCAAACGCTATCGGGGAGGAAGTTGTAGGGCGAACGGGTTTCGTACACCTCGCGCAATAACTCCATGATGTTGATCATTGCATTGTCGTTGTAAGTGATGTGGATGTAGTATCCTTTGGGGCGAGGGTAGAATTGAGGCCATCCGCCGTTAGGGTACTGTGCGTTGAATAGGTATTGAAGCCCTTTGAGCACGGCTTGCTTGTATTTCTCATCGTGAGTGGCGAGATAGGTACGTGCCAGGTATCTGATTTCGGTGCTGGTGGCCCCATTGTCAATTGTACTTTCGTTGATCTCTTTTTGCGAAGCTATTACGGCTGTGCGCTCTTCATTGGTTAATTCGGCAGGCATATAGATGTTCTTGGGCCAGCCTCCCGTTGTTTGTTGGTACAGCAGCACATTGTCGGCAATGCGTCGGGCTTCTTGGGTTTGAAAGAAAGCATCGTCCAGTTTCGGAGCGAGCTTCACCCAATTATTATAAGGTTGCTTCTCTTTGTAAGTAGCTTTCTCCTGACTGCTTAGGCCGGTGATGACAATCAGGCATAAACAAAACAATAGCATTCGTTTCATGGTTCTTTTATCTTTAAGGATTCTGTTCGACAAAAGTAAATGAAAGAATGCTACGCAGGTAGTAATAATTGTTTTTTTATGCAGTAATAATTGGCGTATTATTGCATATAGCTCAATACATTGCCACTGATTTGCAGGAGTGATATTTCGCAAAGTTTCGTATCGTATTCGGCCGATAAAATTCGCTCTTCGGCATCGAGTAAGCTTTTTTGTGCCTCACGCATCTCGATACCCGATAGGTTGCCCAGCAGGTAGCGTTCCATGGCAATTTCGTAATTCTCTTTGGCAGCTACCAGATTCTGTCGTTCCAACTTTAGCATTTCGAGGTTGTTGCGGTAGGCTTGCCATAGATTACTGATATCTGCCCGTAAGGTCAATTCCAATTCTTCTTGTTGCAGGCGCGAGTTCTTGATGGCGATATCAGCATTCTTTCGTTCGCGTCGGCGATTGCCGTCGAAGATGGTAAAACCCAAGGTTAGTCCCCCGTTGAAGCCCAGGTTGCTCCGGCGACTATTGGCCGAGATGTCGTATTTGTTCAGCGTATAACCATAGCCCGTATTCAGCTTCAAGTAAGGGTAGTTACGCGATTGAATACTTTTATAATCTAACTGTGCCAACCTTGTGTTCTGTTCGGCTTTTAGTAGTACGGCATTGGTTGCCAGCGTAGCGTTCCATAACTCATCGAAGGCTAGTTGGGTGTTAACCCGAATGAGCGAGTCTTTGATGCGTATGCGTTTGTCTACCTCCGGATTTGCCATCAGTTCGTTTAACCGGATGCGCGAGGTATTCAATAGCTCCTGCTGCTTCATGTATTTGGCACTGTCCGAATTGAAGTCTACCTTTGCTTGTTGATAATCTAACCGCGAGAAATTACCGATATGATAACGCTCCTCTACGATACGCAACCGTTCTTTCGAAAGCGAAGTCGCATAGCGAAAGTTCTTTAAGCGGATTTTCTGTTGTACAAAGTTATAATACTCTGCTGCCATACCCGCAACAAAATCTTCGATGGCAATGCGCGTGTTGGTTGCACCTTGTCGTTCTAGTTCTTTGAGGCGTTTATAGTTAGTCGTGATGCTGAATCCGTCGAACAATGTCCAGTTCAGGTTTGCCCCAACGCTAAGTGCTTGGTCGAATACACCGTTCTCTTTGCTGATCTCGCCTGTTTCGCGCAGTTTGCTTTCGGTATTGTCTATTGTTCCTTTATAGCCTGCACTCAGGTCGAGTGTAGGCAGATAGCCCGCATTGCCCAGTGTAGCATTGTTTTTACTAATCTGCTCGGTGTTTTGAGTGATGCGCAGCGAATAATTGTTTTGCAAACCATTCTCAAGGCATGATTTCAGTGTATATACCTCTTGGGCTTGTGCCATGAGTGGCAAGCTGCAACAGGTCAGTATATAGAATAGTCGTTTCATGATTGTAAATTCTTCTTGGATCGGTTAGTTGAAATATAGCTGTATACGGCTGGGACAATGTACATGGTCAGTAGTGTGGATACCAACATGCCCCCTACTACGGCAATACCCATGGCAATACGTCCGTTGCGACCCTCGCCCGAGGCAAAGGCCAACGGCAACAATCCCAGAATGGTCGATGCACTGGTCATCAGGATGGGGCGCAGGCGTTGCAGCGAAGCATCCTTGATAGCTTGCATCTTATCTTCGCCGGCCTCTTGTTTCTGATTGGCAAACTCCACAATGAGGATACCGTTCTTCGCTACGAGTCCGATGAGCATGATGATACCGATCTGGCTGAATATATTCATGGTCTGATCGGAGTAGTACATAAAGACCAGTGCGCCACCAATGGCAAGCGGAACGGTCAGCATCACAATCAAAGGATCTTTGAAACTCTCGAACTGCGCCGCCAGAATCAGATAAATAAGCAGAATGGCGAGTACGAAAGCAAACATGAGGCTCGACGAACTTTCCCGGTACTCCTTCGAGTCGCCCGTTAGTGCCGTACGGAACGAATCGTCCAATGTCTCCTTGGCTATCTTGTCCATCTCCTCCAGTCCCTGCCCGATGGTTTTCCCTTCGGCAAGCCCTGCCGATACGGTAGCCGATACAAAGCGGTTGTATCGGTACAGTTGTGGCGGTGCAATGCCTTCGTTGAGTTCGATCAGGTTGTCGAGTTGTACCATCTCTCCCTTATCACTGCGGATGTAGATCGATTTCAAGTCGGCGGGTTTGTTGCGTTGTTGGCGATTGATCTCTCCCAGAATTTCGTATTGCTTGCCGTTCATGTAGAAATAGCCCATCCGTTGTCCGCTCAGTCCGTATTGCAATGTCTGGGCAATGTTGCGTGTGCTTACGCCCATGGTACTTGCTTTGTCGCGGTCGATGTTGATTCGTGCTTCGGGTTTACTGAATTTCAGATCCACATCGGCCATCTGAAACGTAGGATTCTCATATACCTTGGCCATGAACTTGGGCAATACCTCTTGCAGCTTTTCCAGGTTGATGGCTTGTAGCACGTATTGCACAGGCATACCTCCACGGCGGCTGCCGAAGGTCGACGATTGCTGTACGAAAGCTCGTGCTTGCGTTTTCTTCTGTACCGCTTTCGATAGCCGTTCGGCTACGTCCATCTGTGTGTAATCGCGGTCTTTCATGTCGCGCAAGGTAATCCGCACGTTACCGTTGCCGCTCGATACACGGGCGGTTACAGCTTCGGCATCGGGCATGATCGAGTCGACCAATGTATTGATGCTCTCCGTATAGTCGCGAATGTATTCGTACGTAACTCCTTCGGCACCACGCGTATTGATGCTGATGCTCGAACGGTCTTCCAACGGAGCCATCTCAGAGGGGATGTAATTCCATAAGAACCCGATGAGGCCGATGGTAACGGCTATAAAGGGAATAGCCAAATATCGTTTGCGCAAGAAGGCAGCCAACGAACGGCTGTACATCCGGTTCATGCCTTCGAAGAAAGGTTCGGTTTTGCGGTAAAACCAGTTCTTCTTTTCCCGTCGAACCAACAGTTTGGTAGCGAGCATCGGGGTGAACGTAAGTGCGGCAAACGAAGAGATGATGACCGATCCGGTGATAACCATACTGAACTCGCGAAAGAGTCGTCCCGTCATTCCATCCATAAACACGATGGGGAAGAACACGGCTACCAGCGTGATGGTGGTCGATATCACTGCAAAGAAGATCTCCTTCGCCCCTTCGATACCTGCCTCCTTGGGCTCCATGCCCCGTTCGATACGAATATAAATATTCTCGGTCATTACGATGGCGTCATCGACCACCAAGCCTACCGAGAGCACAATGGCTAACATGGAGAGTACGTTGATCGAGAAGTCTGCCAGGTACATGACAAAGAAAGCACCGATCAGCGATACGGGAATAACGATGCAGGGCACCAGCGTTACACGCCAGTCGCGCAGGAAGAGGAAGATGATGATGATAACCAAGATGAACGCCACATAAACCGTATCCTCTACTTCGGTAATCGAAGCGCGGATAAACTTGGTATTGTCGAACCCATAGCTGTAATGTACGTCATCGGGCAGGTCTTTCTTCATCGTCTCCATGCGTGCATATACCGCATCGGCTATCTCGATGTGATTGGCACCGGGTTGCGGAATCACCACGACGCCTACCATCGGTACACCGTTCATCTTCATATAACTGCGGATATCGGCAGCTCCCAGTTCGGCACGTCCGATGTCGCTGAAGCGGATGATCCGGTTGTCGACCTCTTTGATGATAAGGTTGTTGAACTCGTTGGCAGTGGTCATCAGCCCCAATGTGCGGATGGTTAGTTCGGTCGTATTTCCTTCGATACTGCCCGAGGGAAGCTCTACGTTCTCGCGGTCGACTGCATTCTTTACATCGATGGGCGTGATGCCGTAGCCCGACATTTTGAGCGGATCGAGCCACAAACGCATCGAGTAACGCTTTTCTCCCCAGATGGATACACTGCTCACATCGGCTATGGTTTGCAGTTGTTCCTTTACCGTTAGCTCGGCTATTTCGCTTAGTTCCAGAAGGCTTCGCTTATCGCTCTGAATGGCTACCATCAAGATAGGCATGGCATCGGCATCGGCCTTTGATACGGTAGGTGGGTCGCAGTCGCGGGGTAGGTAACGTTGTGCACGCGATACCTTGTCGCGTACGTCATTGGCTGCCGTTTCCAGATCGACAGATAATTCGAACTCCACCGTGATGCGGCTTTGTCCCTGTCGGCTTACACTCGACAGCGAACGGATACCGGGAATACCGTTGATGTTTTGTTCCAAGGGTTCGGTGATCTGATTCTCTATCACGTCGGCATTGGCACCGGGATACGAGCAGGAGACGGAAATAATCGGGTTATCGACCGAAGGGTACTCGCGTACACCCAAGTAGCTGTACCCAATGAAACCAAAGAGTAGGATGATGAGCGTTAATACCGTGGCCAATACCGGTCGGCGGATGCTTAATTCGGATATATTCATGAGGTACGGGTATTAATCAATATGATCTAGTGTTACAGGTAGTCCGGTGCGTAGTTGCAAGGTGCCGGATACGATAATGGTATCGCCAACGGATAGTCCTTTCACGACCTGCACCTGAGATTCGGTACGGATACCGCTCGTTATTTCTACCGGTTGTGCCTTTCCCGACTGGTAGAGGAATATCTTGTCTTTTCCCAGTTCGGGCACAATGGCTTCGGAAGGCACGGCAATGGCGTTTGCTATTTCGTCCTTCTTTAACTGTATGCTGACATATCGTCCGGGCAATACCGCTCCGTTGGCATTGGGGTAGAGTGCCCGGATGGATAGTGTGCGCGTATTTTGATCTACGCGCGACTCCAACGCATACACCTTGGCGTGGAAATTATTCAGTTCGCCGGGCATACTGAATGTGAGGTTCGTGCCCTTTCTTACTTGGTTGGCATACCGTTCGGGTACACCAAACTCTATCTTCAAGGGCGATACCTTGGTGAGTTTAGCCACAATGGTGGTAGGCGAAGCATACGTACCGACGCTCACCTGCCGCAACCCGATTACTCCATCGAAGGGTGCACGGAGTTCGGTTAGTGCTATATTGGCTTTGATTATTTCGATATCGGCTTGGAGGGTGGCCAAGTCTGTTTTAACCTGTTCGTAGGCTTCCTTACTTACAGCATCGCGTTCGAGCAAGGCGTTTTGCCGGAATACACGGTCTTCGGCCAGTTTTAGTTGCGATACCAGTCGTTGCAGTTGAGCTTGTAGCTGTCGGTCGTTTACCTTGGCGAGAAGTTGCCCTTTCTTAACAGCGCTACCCTCTTCGAAGTTAATTTCAATGACCTTTCCCGATGTCTCGAACGATAGATCGACCTCTTCATCGGGAAGCAGACTACCGCTGATTTGAATCTCATCGGTTAATAATTGCGGTTTAATGATACGGGCGTTTACATTCAGTACTTTCTTGCCGTTGCGGTTGCCCGTCATCACTCGGTCGGCGGCTGCTAACTCTTTATTCTCTTTGGGTAGTTGCGAATAGATGCCCCAACCGGTTAGTCCGGCACCCAATAATACAATGATGCCCCATTTTATTCTTTTGTCCATGGTATAGTAGTCTAATTTCCGTTATAGGTTAGACTACTGTTTACCGAAAAGGTTTAATGGGGAATGTCAATTAATGTCCCGATCTGTATTTTCCCTCCTCTTTATCTTCGAGCATATTTAAATAAGAGGTGTAGCGCGATTCGCTAATATAATGCTCTTCTACAGCCTGTCGCACAGCACAGCCCGGTTCGTGGCGGTGGGTGCAATTGTTGTATTTGCAGTGAGCCGATGTCTTGAATATTTCCAAAAAATAATGCCCGATCTCTTCCTCTTCCATATCGAATGTGCCAAACCCTTTGATGCCCGGTGTGTCGATGATATAGCCATCGCCTGCTACGGGAAACATCTCCGAGAAGGTCGTGGTGTGCATCCCCTTATTGTGGTAAGACGAAATGCTGGCTGTCTTTATCTCGTGTCCCGGCAGTAATGTATTGATAAGGGTCGATTTGCCCACACCCGAGTGTCCCGAGAAGAGGGTAACACGCCCTTTGAGCTCCTCCATAATCTGTTCGATTCCTTCGCCCGTTTTGGCGGAGATGGCGAAACACGGATAGCCGATATGCGTATAAAGTTTCATGAGGCTTTGCAGGTAGTGACGCTCCTCTTCGTTGTAAGCGTCGACCTTGTTGAATACCAGTTTCACCGGTACGCGGTAAGCCTCTGCCGAGGCGAGGAAACGGTCGATAAAGATAGTCGACGTTTCGGGATAGTTTACCGTAACCACCAGCAAGCACTGGTCGAGGTTAGCAGCAAGAATGTGCGATTGTTTAGAAAGATTGGAAGAACGACGCACAATGTAGTTCTTCCGATCTTCTATTTCGTTGATGAAGGCCGTACCTTCTTGATTGATAATAATCTGAACACGATCGCCCACCGCAATGGGGTTGGTGCTTTTGATATCTTTCAGACGAAAGTTTCCTTTTATCTTGCATTCGATAAAGCGCCCGTCATCGGTTTTCACCTGATACCAGCTGCCGGTGTTTTTGATTACTAATCCGTGCATACGCTTATACTGTCATGATTTCTTTGTCCTTTTCGGCCAGCATTTCATCAATTTGTTTGATGTACTTATCATGAATCTTCTGCAATTTGGCTTCGGCATTCTTCTGCTCGTCTTCGGCCAGGCCGTCTTTGACTGCTTTCTTGAGTGCATCGATACCATCGCGGCGTGCATTGCGCACACTTACTTTGGCTGTTTCGCCTTCGGCTTTACATTGTTTGGCCAGTTGCTTGCGTCGCTCTTCGGTTAGGGGAGGGATGCCGATACGAATCATCTCACCATTGTTTTCGGGCATAATACCGAGGTCCGAATCGATGATGGCTTTCTCGATGGGGCGAAACATTCCTTTGTCCCAAGGTTTGATTACAATGCTGCGTGCATCGGGCGTATTGATGGCTGCCACGTTGCTAAGCGGCACCATGCTTCCGTAAGAATCTACACGGATTCCATCCAGCAATCGAGGGCTCGCTTTGCCGGCACGGATGTGTGCCAATGATTCTTCCAGATACATAATGGCCATATCCATTTTCTCTTGTGAGCTGTCGATACAAGTCTTTACGTCTACCATATTTTCTATGTTTTTAATTACTTTCTTTAATGTCAAACAAAAGTAGCTCATTTTTTGATTATTTGCAATAAAACGCCCGAGAAGTTAGCGTTTAAACGCATTAAGAGTTGATGCGATACCTGTTGATAACTCTGTTAATAACTTTATTATGCAACGTGGTATAGTATCCGATGTATCTTATAGATAACTTAGGAGTATGTAACCTATGAGTTATCTTTTCTTCTTCTGTTTGCTAACCGATTTCTATTTGTCGTTTTAATAATCGGCTTATAGTGCGACTATTGTCGGCTTTCAACACGACAATGGTCGTACTACAAGCCGACGATGGTCGTGTTGAAAGCCGACAACTAAGATTCTTAAAGAAATGAGAATAACTAACGGGAGAAGAAGCGTTAGCTTTCAGATGAAAAGCAGTTGTAAGTACTATCATCTCCGTTCATGTAGGCGGGGATGATTTGCGACGTCCGATATGAAACAACCCGGTAAGGATAGCAATACATTTGCTATCCTTACCGGGTTGTTTATGGGAGTGATGGATTGATTAGTTATGCACCAATGTTCCTATTCCTTCGCCTACGATTACTTTTTTCAAATTGCCTACCGTGTCCATATCGAATACGACGATCGGCAGGTTATTTTCTTTGCACATACACGTAGCGGTTAGGTCCATTACCTTGAGCCCGCGCTTCAATACTTCGTCGTACGTAATCTCGTCGAACTTCGTAGCTGTAGGGTCTTTCTCCGGATCGGCCGTATAGATGCCGTCTACGCGGGTGCCTTTGAGCATAACGTCGGCTTCGATCTCGATACCTCGCAATGACGAACCGGTGTCGGTCGTAAAGAACGGGTTGCCCGTGCCTGCCGACATGATCACTACTTCGCCTGCCTCCATGCATTCGATGGCTTTCCACTTGCTGTAAAACTCACCGATGGGCTCCATGCGAATGGCCGTCAGTACGCGGGCTTTCACTCCGTCGGCTACCAAAGCCGAACTCAGGGCAAGGCTGTTGATAACCGTTGCCAACATACCCATCTGGTCGCCTTTTACACGGTCGAAACCTTTGTTAGCTCCGCTTAGTCCGCGAAAGATATTACCACCACCGATAACGATGCCGATTTGTACCCCTTGTGCATGAATCTCTTTGATTTGTGCGGCGTATTCGGCCAAGCGCTTTTCGTCGATGCCGTATTGTTTCTCTCCCATCAAGCTCTCACCGCTGAGCTTCAATAGAATTCGTTTATATTTTGCCATATAGTAGGTTATTAATTGTTTCTGCAAAGGTACGTGATAATTTTCGGATTTTCATCCGATGAACTGAAAATGTGGGGATAAATGAAGGGTGCCATCTCTTATTATGGTTCTAAATGGTAGTATAAATGTTGTTTTTTTATGACATGATACGATTAAATGTATTTGTTACACTTTTTTTCTTTTACTTTGTAGCGAAGAACTTAACAATCAATTACGTATGAAGAACCTGTTACTTGTCGCGCTTCTTATGGCCGGAACCATCGGCACTGCGCAAACGAAGGAAAAAATCAATCCACATGGTTACCCCATCAATCCGGTTCCTTTTACTTCAGTGAAGGTGACCGATGCGTTTTGGGGACAGCGACTCAAAGCAAGTCGCGAAGTAACCATCCCGCTTGCTTTTAGTAAATGCGAAGAGACCGGGCGGTATGAAAACTTTGTCAAAGCAGCCCATCCGAGCGAAGAGTATAAGGTAGGAGGTTTTTCTTTCGACGATACCGATGTGTACAAAACCATCGAAGGTGCCAGCTACCTGCTGCAAACCTATCCGGACAAGAGGTTGACCCGATATATTGATAGCGTATTGGCGATCGTGGCTGCTGCACAGGAGCCGGATGGATACCTATACACCTCGCGCACCATGAACCCGAAGCATCCGCACGAATGGGCAGGCTCCAAACGATGAGAGAAGGTGGAGGAGCTGAGCCACGAATTCTATAATCTAGGACACATGGTCGAAGGAGCCATTGCTCATTATCAAGCCACGGGGAAGAGAAACTTTCTTGATATTGCCATCCGATATGCCGATTGTGTTTGCCGGGAGATTGGCGATAAGCCCGGGCAAACGGTAGCCGTGCCCGGACATCAGATTGCCGAAATGGCATTGGCGAAGCTTTATCTGGTTACGGGTGACCGGAAATATCTCGACCAAGCCAAGTTCTTTCTGGATAAGCGCGGACACACCACCCGTAGCGGTGAGTATAGTCAGGCGCACAAACCGGTAGTGGAGCAGGATGAGGCTGTGGGGCATGCCGTGCGGGCGGCTTATATGTATTCGGGCATGGCAGATGTGGCTGCACTGACCGGTGATAAATCGTATATCGATGCCATCGACAAGATATGGAGCAATATCGTATCGAAGAAGCTCTATGTAACCGGAGGTATTGGAGCTACCAGCCACGGCGAGGCGTTCGGTAAGAATTACGAGCTGCCCAATATGTCGGCTTATTGCGAGACGTGTGCGGCCATCGGCAATGTTTACTTGAACTATCGTCTGTTTCTGCTGCATGGCGATTCCAAATATTACGATGTGCTTGAACGTACGTTGTACAATGGGTTGATATCGGGCGTATCGCTTGATGGCGGAGGCTTCTTCTATCCCAATCCGCTCGAGTCTATCGGTCAGCATCAGCGCGAGCCTTGGTTTGGTTGTGCTTGTTGTCCGTCGAATATCTGCCGCTTTATTCCTTCGTTGCCCGGATATGTTTATGCGGTGAAAGACAAGGATGTGTACGTCAATCTATTCATGTCAAATACAACCTACCTGAAAGTTGCCGGAAGGCATGTATCACTCAAGCAAACAACCGACTATCCTTGGAATGGCGATGTAAAGGTAGAGGTGACGAAGGCCTCCGGCCATGCGTTTAATCTCAAAATCCGTATCCCGGGCTGGGTGAAGAATGAGGTAGTGCCAAGCGATCTTTATACGTATACGGATGGTAAGCGACTGAGTTATTCGATTCGTGTGAATGGGAAATCCGTGAACAGTGAATTGAAAGAGGGCTATTTCGTTATAAACCGTGGGTGGAAGAAAGGCGACTGCGTAGAGATACATTTCGATATGGAGCCTCGTACGGTGAGAGCTAACTCAAAGGTAGAGGCCGACCGCGGGCGTATCTCCGTAGAACGTGGTCCGATTGTGTATTGTGCCGAATGGTGTGATAACTCGTTTGATGTGCAAAGTATTTTTATGAACCGGCAACCGGTATTCGATGTAGTTGGCAAATCCGAACTGCTTTGTGGTATCAATCAGCTTAAAACCGATGCGCAGGTATTGGGATATGATGAGAAAGGACGGCTCACTGCAACAGATGTCACACTCACCCTGATTCCTTATTATGCCTGGGCGCATCGGGGAGCAGGGGCAATGGCTGTATGGCTGCCCAATGAGTTGAGAGCTTCGCGCCCTGCTATGCCTTCAACATTGGCTTCCGAGAGCAAAGTTAGTGCTTCGCAATCGGCAAAGTCGATTTCTGCCGTCAACGATCGTCTGGTTCCGAAGGATGAAAACGATACGTCGGCTCCCTACTATCATTGGTGGCCCAAGCAGGGAACAACGGAATGGATCACGTACGAGTTTCCCGTAGCAAGTCGGGTGTCGGGTGCTGTCGTCTATTGGTACGATGACGCTCCTTGGGGAGGTTGTCGCGTACCGAAAGCGTGGACTGTTTATTACAAAGATGTTGTCGGAAACTGGCAGCCTGTGGCACACCCCGATCACTACACCGTAGAGAAAGGCGTGCCCAATCGGGTGAACTTCGATGCAGTGACTACAACCGCTGTGAAACTCGAAGTGCAGCAACCGGATAAGTACGCCAGCGGCTTGTTTGAATGGGAACTGCTTCAATAGCTTTAGTTCTCTTTATATAATTGAAAATATTTGCGAAATAATCCTATATAATAGCAAGATAGCGAACTTTGAGTGAAGATTTTCATTATCTTTGCGATGACCTAATTTAATCGCGATATGAGGATGAAGATCTTAATGCCAGTACTTTTTTGTCTCCTTTCCTTTCCGTTTATGCTCTCTGCACAATCGGCTGATGTTTTGTTGCAAAAAGTGTCGGTGGCATTATCTGCCGGGCAAGAGGAACAAGCTGTTTCGCTGTTTACTCAGGCTATTAACGCGAACCCCGATAAATCGGAAATGTATTATTGGACGCAGGTCGATAAAAATAGTCCCGCTTGTGTGAAGTTGGCACAGAAGTTGGCTTTGTATTATAAAAAGTCGAGAAATTACGATAAGGCTTATTTGTTTTACAGAGAGCTGCTTCAAAAGAACCCGAATGACGTAACGTTTCTTGCCGGATATGCCGAGACCGAAGTTTGTCGCGGACGCGAAGATGATGCATTGGAAGCCTATGAGAAAATCCTCCAATTGGATGCGAATAACTTGGCTGCCAATATCTTTATCGGAAACTACCTCTATCTCAAGGCCGAACAGGAGAAGAAACAATTGGATACCGATTTTAAGAAACTAAATGCTCCTACACGGATGCAGTACGCTCGATACAAAGATGGACTGAGCAGGGTGCTGTCCAACGGATACGGCAAGGCCAAAGAATACTTGCAGAATGTTATCCAGCAATTTCCATCGACTGAAGCTCAGAAAACATTGAATAAAATCAAATTAATAGAGATCGAAGTAAATCGTTAACTAAACAAGTCGCTATGAAAATCAACGGTAGAGTTGCAATTGGGATAATCACATTGGCCTTGTTGTTGATGTCTTGTCAAAAAGAGGATGAAAAGACCATCGACGTTGCTGGGAAAAAGTCTGCTATCAATCAGTGGATTGAAACAACAATGAGAGATAACTATCTTTGGAATACGGAGATACCTGCTGCCAACAAGCTTAACTACTCGGCAGGTGCCGAAGACTTTTTTCGTTCACTGCTGACGCTGAAAGATGGAAAGGCAAGAGGCACCTCCCACCATTATTATTCGTATATTGAGAAGAATAAAGATTATACAGCCACCCGAACTTCGATTGATCAGGATGATACCTATGGGATGGAGTTTACGGCTTATGTCATTACAGACTCAAATAATCAACCGCTTGGTTATTATTGGGTCAGAGTATTGTATGTACTACCCAATAGTCCGGCTCAAGCAATCGGCTTAAAGCGGGGTGATTGGATTGTGGGATTTAATGGGAAAAATAATAATTTAACTCAGTATTCCAACCTATTAAGAGGGGGAGGGCTTACCCTAACCGTCGCTACTAATCCGCGAGATGTGGAGAACTACAAGCAAGTTTCTCTGGTTGCTTCGTGCAAAGTCGAAGATAATCCCTTATATGTGAATAAAATAATAGAAACCGGTGGCCGTAAAATCGGATATTTACTTTATAATCACTTCACAACAGGCCCCGACGGATATACCGACCGAACGTACGATGAACAAATGAAGACCATATTTAAGCGTTTTGTTGATCAGGGAGTAAACGAGTTTGTGCTCGATTTGCGATACAACGGAGGCGGATACTTGATTTCGGCCAATATATTGGCAAGCTTGCTGGTGCCCGAAAAGAATAAGAATGATATTTTTTCCATTGATACCGATAACAAAGGGCGGCAGTCTAAAAGATACTTTAGTAGCGAAGGCGCAACGACACATTTAAATATAGATCGTCTGTTTGTACTTACGAGTCGTTCAACGGCTTCGGCTTCGGAGGCGGTTATTAACGGGTTGTCTCCATTCATGGATATCACAATCATTGGAGAAACAACAGAGGGAAAGAACGTAGGCTCGGTGCATTATGCCAAGAATGAATACGAATGGGCTTTGCAGCCAATTATTATCCGGATCACAAGTAGCAATACAAGTTACGATTACAGTAGTGGGCTGCCTGCGGATTATCCCTGCAATGAGTTTGACCGAAAACAAAACCTAACGGATGAACTTCTTCCGCTGGGCGATGAAAATGAATTTATGCTCAAGAAAGCCATTGAACTGATTACAGGCAGCCGTGCGGCATCAAGAGCGCCTATTCAAGAGGAGGTGCCGGGGCAGGATGCATACCAATTGGTCTACAATTCGGTTGAGCGGCACCAAACGAATGGAGTTCTTGTAGCTCCTGATTATAGTAGAGACACCTTTTGGAATCGCTAGCCTTTTTCATCCGTTGAATCGTGAACTATTCAGACTTAGGCGTTTCTATGCCATGTTTTGATAAAGTTTCATATCCACGTAAGGTTCTTTTCGATCTGTTTGGCCGGATGTCTTTCGCGCGCGCGTATATATTATAATGTGTGTCCCCTTTGTTTCCCTTTTCCCCTCTGCGGGAATTATGTTTTATAACACATCTCTCATTCAGCTTATTACAAATTAATTTCCTTTTTATTCAAAATAAAAG
>POVV01000455.1_pt1 | contig 26457 bp, 24 predicted proteins | sample 1560271 | NCBI WGS metagenome assembly POVV01 (sample SAMN08337232, study PRJNA429181) | Bioreactor metagenome, whole genome shotgun sequencing project. | biome: cows' rumen and soil; feature: anaerobic; isolation source: anaerobic chemostat enrichment culture, galacturonate as sole carbon... | reverse complement strand
ATTTTAAAAAATCTATATAGAATTTCCAGTGTCAGTATTTCAGAAATCACAGATGAATGCTTTACATCTATATCTGCCATCAGAAGATTCTGCGAACAACTGGGATACGATAATTTCAGCAAATTAAAAAGTTCAGTGACTAAATTAGTATTTCCAAGCAATTTAAGATATAGGGATATTGAAGAATATTCCAATTATCAAAGCCTTATAAAAAGTCTTATTAATGACATGATTATAGATATTGATGAGCATTTTGATTTTGAAAAGATAAGCTTTTTATGTCAGCTGCTTCATAAAGATGTTAATATCGTGTTCTTATGTGCAAATAATACCAGCGGAACGATCGCAAAGTTTCAGCAGGAATTAATGTTTGCATCTAAGGTTACTCATGTTATTTCAAATTCATTTACTAAGAACAATGTTTTAAAATCCTTCAATGCTGAGGATATCATAATTACAGTATCAGCATCTGGTAAATTTGCAGAGCTGTCACTGGAATTTGTTAAAAGTTTAAAAGGCCATAAATTTTTAATAACAGGAAACAGGGATCAAAGTTTAAAAAGTGCATATGAAGATGTTTATTATATAAGTAAGAATAGCATCTCAAATGATTACCTTAGTATTTATGGGAAATATGGCATTACCTATATACTTGATTTATTATCCATGCAATATATATTTTTATATTCTTAGATGATTAAAAATTTATCTTCCTTATAACTGATATCTGATCAAATTCAGTTATAAGGAAGCTGCTAAAAAATTGTATTTCAAACAACCTTGACTTATGAATCATCATATGGCGTCAGCGCAAGCGGCGTCTTTTTTTGTGGTTCGCCCACCATATCCCTATCCATTCAAAAAAAGTGAAGCAAATTGGATTTGTCGATGATTTCATTGGAATGCTATACTTATCACATAAAGGAGGAAACCATGGAAAACCGACTTTTAGAAATATTCCGCCTTGTCTGCCAGAGCAACCGTGAGTTTACCGTGCGGGAGCTGGCACAGCAGTTTTCTGTAAGCAGCAGAACGATTTACAGTGATATAAAAAAATTAAATGAATTACTGGAGGCTTCCGGATACCCTGAAATCAATGCAGATAAGGGGAAGATGTTTTATACGGAACCGCTGATGATTGAATTTGAGAGTCTGATCCACTCAAGCCCGGCTTTTGTTCTGTCGAATTTAAGAATCCGGCGTCTGCGGATCACCACGTCCATTCTTTTATCCGGCGATCAGTTCACGGTGGATGACCTGTTGAAGGAACTTGATATTTCAAGAAATACCCTTATCGGAGATTTAAAGGAAGTAAGGGAAATGCTCAGCTTTCATTCCATCGCAGTAGAGGCAACACCCTTTAAAGGGTACCGGATCTCCGGTAAAGAACAAAACATCAGGAATCTTCTGATTCTTTCCATCAGTGAAGATCCGCTGTACTTTGAGGACCGGGCAGGAAAAGAAGATATGCAGATCCTGTACTCCTGTGAGGCCTTTCTGGACGATGTAGCAAGACGGCTTAATGTAGAACTAAGCGATGTATCATTTAACCGTATGCTGATCGCCTTTTATGCCACTTATGCAAGGATCTCCATCGGAAAAGCTTTCACCGGGGGACCAAAGGATGTTTTAACGAGAGAAGAAAAGGCTTTTGTGGAACGGCATGAGGAAATCGAAGCGATATTCGGCAGGGAAGTATCGATTGATGACTGCTTTTATCTGGCCAATAAGCTGGCAGAAGCATCTGTCGTCAAATCAGAGGAGCTGCTGTCTGAAAAATGGCTGCCTTTTAATCTGGTGACGAACCAGTTTATCGATGCAGTGGCGCAGGAATACTCCTTTGAAGCTTTTCGCACCGATTCCAAGCTTTATGAGGGACTGCTCAACCATCTTCGTCCTGCTTATAAGCGGGCTTTGGCTGGGGAATGGGCGGAAAATCCATTATTGAGCTATGTCCTGGAAAATTTCCTCCAGCTTAACAAAGCAGTGGCAAAGAGTGTAAAGGTACTTGAAGAAGAGCTTAAAGTGCATTTTAATGAGCACGAGATATCATACTTCACATTGTTTTTTGCTTCCGTAATAGAAAGAAATGAAAAACAGATCCGCAGGACGCCCAATGTCATCATTGTCTGCAACGCAGGTATCAGCACCTCTGAGATATTAAAAAGCAGGCTTCAGGCCATCTTCCATGTGAATATATTGGGGACATTCAGTGTGAGAAATGCAGCACTGTGGCTGAAGGAGCATACTCCGGAACTGATCATATCCACGGTACCTTTTAAGTGGAAGGACACAAAGGTGCTGAAAGTAAGCCCTTATTTATCGGATTATGACATAAAGGAAATACAGAGCCAATTGTCATTTTTAACTGCCAGGATCCATATGGCCGAGGTGATGAACATTATTGGCAAATATGTGGAAATCGAGGATCATAAGCTGGCGCCTTTAAAAAATGAATTGAGTATATATCTGGGAATAACAGAAAATTCAGAACCAAAGAAAGGAATTTATCAACCGATGTTAAAAGAAATTTTGACCACAGATTTAATAAAAGCAAAATTTGAGGCCGCCAGTCGGGATGAAGCCGTTAAAGAAAGCGGCAGGCTCCTTGTGGATAAGGGGCTGGCAAATGAGTCTTACATCCAGGCAATGCTAAAAAATGTTGAGGTGAACGGAACCTACATCGTCATCTCACCGGGTATCGCCATGCCGCATGCAAGACCTGAGGAAGGCGCCCTGGATATCGGCCTTAGCATTGTGACCTTAAAAGAACCCGTTGTATTCGGACATCCGAAAAACGACCCGGTTAAAATCGTGGTGGGCCTTTGCGCCATTGACCACCAATCACATTTAAAAGCGCTTACCGAGCTTGCGGACATTTTAATGGACGAAAAAAAGGTAAATGAAATAACCAATGCAAATTCCGCAGAGGAAATATTACAGATCATAAAGGGGGATTCACTATGTTAAAAATTGTTACAGTATGTGGTGCAGGAGTAGGAAGCTCCATGATGCTTCGCCTGTTTACCCAGCAGATTCTTGATGCAGAAAAGATTGAAGCAGCTGTTGATGCTTCGGATATCGGTTCCGTCAGCCCGGATTCCTATGATATTTTAATTACAACTTCAGATTTTGCCGATGTATTAAGAGACTCTAAGGCGCACATTATCCGGATCGACAATATGATGGATAAGCAGTATTTAAAAGAGCAGCTTCTTGAAGCAATAAACAAGAGATAACCGGAAGGCTGATGGCGGCCTTGGAAGGGAGAGAAAATGGGAGTAGTAATGTATTTGATTAATAATGTTTTCAGCCAGGCTGTATTCATTATAGGAATTGTTGTAATCGCCGGTATGGCTGCCCAGAAGAAAACCTGGGATCAGATCCTTCCCAGCGTGATTAAGACGATGATCGGCTTTACCATGATCAACGTAGGAGGGCAGACCCTCGGTATGTCTCTGCTGCCTTTGCAGGGAATGATTACCAAGATATTCAATATGCCGCCTGTGTCAGTGGATATCGGCGCGGCTCAAGCCGAGAGCCTTACCGGGATCGGTACAGAAATGGCATTGATCTTTGCACTGGGCTTTCTGGTGAACCTTTTGCTGGCAAGATTTACGCGCTTTAAATATGTGCATTTGTCAGCCCATGTATCCTTCTTTTATGCAGGATTGATTGCAGCTCTGTTAAAATTCGGAACCAATTTGGCTTTTGTACCTCTTGTAATAACCGGTTCCATATTGTTAGGCCTGTATATGACCTTTTCCTGTGCCTATGTGGCGGTATTTATGAAGGAAGTAAAGGGAGGAGAGGGCTTTACCCTTGCCCATTCCAGCTCCATCGGAATTCTGATTTCTTCCCTGCTTGCCAAAACCTTTGGGAACAAGGAAAATGATCTTGAAAACTTAAATGTTCCAAAGAAGCTTAATTTCTTACGGGAGATGACCATTTCCTTAACCATTGTTATGACGGTTCTCTTTTTGATCATAAGCCTGATTTCCGGCCCGGCCTGGATGCGTGAAAACATTACCGGCGGACAGGATATCGTTGTGTTCAGCTTTTTACGAGGTTTGTCCTTCGGTATGTGGATCACAGTTATTATAACAGGTGTAAGAATGATGCTTTCCGAGATCATTTCCGCATTCCACGGCTTTGCCAATAAGATCATCCCTAATTCCGTACCAGGGCTTGATATCCCTCTGCTTTTTCCTAATTATCCTAATTCCGTGATATTGGGCTTTCTGACCAGCTTGATTGCCGGTCTGATCGGTATGATGATCCTTGGATTTATTAATTATCCGGTTGTGGTATTCCCGGCTCTGATCCCCACCTTTTTCACCGGTGCGGTAACAGCCATCTTCGGAAATGCCCATGGCGGACGCAGAGGTGCGATCATAGGCTCCTTTGTAAATGGTTTGATCCTTATTTTCGGACAGGCTCTGCTTCTTCCCATGATTGGAACGTATGCGCCGATCATGAGAATTTTAAGCGAGACAGATTATTCCTTCTACGGTCCGATCTTAGGCTGGGTGCTTAAGCTGTTTGGAGGCATCTAATGAAAAATTTAGTGTTTTATCTTACTTTGCATTATCCGGACAGGGAAACTTTTTTTGAGATTTTAGAGTTATTGGATAATGAAAAGGCCGGTTTTGTTGAAATCGGCATACCGGTCTCCCAGCCTTTTGTAGACGGAGATGTGATACGGCAGACTCATGAAAAAGCGTTGGAGCAGAATATAAGCTCTGACGATGTGATACACACGCTGGAAGAAATCCGCAGGCGTTTTACGTTTAAAGTTGTGTTAATGACTTATAAGGAAGGCGTGGAATATTTTCACCTTTCTGATGTACCGAAAGACTTGTATGACGGTTTTCTATGTGTGGATGGAGAATTTCCAACCGGATCTTTCCCGAATCAGATCACTGTGCTGGGCCGGTCCCTTAGTGATGAGGGCATAGCAAAGGCTCTTGCGCATAATGACCTGTTTGCCTATATCGTTTCAGGAGAAGGGAAAACGGGATCGTTTGATAAGCTTCCTACGGAATACGTAGAAGTTGTAAAAAAAGTAAAATCTGTATCAAAGACACCGGCCTATGTAGGCTTTGGTATAAAATCCTCCGAGGACGTGAAGGAAGTCATGAAAAATGGTGCCGATGGTGCCATCATAGGGACGGAGTTCATAAAGCGTTACCAGCTTGGAGGTATGGATGCTTTGAATGCTTATCTGGAAGAGCTGAAGTCAGCCGATGCATAGGCTGGTATTCCAATCTGCCTAACATGACAAGGGGAGTGTTATGATATCGCAGAGCAGAGGGCAGGCAAGAGTTTAGTATCCAGATCAATACTGCCAGCATGATAATGATATACAAAAAGATAGAGGCTGCATGATGGCCTTATCAGATGGCAATGTACAAGAAATAAGTCTTGATTGGCCTGAAAAGCCATTTTCAAGACTTATTTTTTATGATAAAAGAACTGCTTTATTGTTAATACCCCTATTGCAGATAGGAATATAATGATTTGATGCTGAAAAGTAAAAAAAACAGTTGACAATAAGTGAATGATCATTTATTATAAAAATATAGAGGTGATGGCATGAGAAAAAAAGACGACGAAAAAGTGAAAAGCATAAAGGAAGCAGTAATCAAGCTGATCCTGCAGGAGGGCTTCCATGGCACTTCTGTCTCTAAAATCGCTAAGATGGCAGGGGTTTCGCCGGCAACGGTTTATATCTACTTTGAGAATAAAGAAGATATGCTGCACGATATTTACCTGGAATACTCGGAAGAAATATATGACTATATATTGGACAGCGTAAAACGGGAAATGGAGGGACGGCAGCAGATCGAAGTGCTCATCCGAAGCTACTATAACTATATATTAGAGAACAAGGAAATCTTCAGCTTTGTGGAGCAATTTTCCAATTGCCCCTCATTGGCCAACAACTGTTCCGGGAAAAAGGGCATTTGTAATATTTACAGCCTGATGTCGGATATGAAGAGGAGTAATCTCATAAGGAATTACAAAGAGGATAATCTTTTGGCCATCATTTTTCAGCCGGTGAAAGCAATTGCTGTTGATAACCGCAAGAACGAGGCACAGAAAGAGGATTTGCTGCAGGAAATGATTCAAATGATACAAGACGCAATATTGCTTTAAGTTTTTACAAGCGGGATTATTTTGTGAATATATTTTACAAAAGTCTCGCATAAAAACAATTCCATATTAAATGAACATTCACTTAAGGAATACGCACAGAAAGGATAAAACTATGACCAATCATGATAAAGATAACATAGGAATCGTTTTCCCAATATCCAACAAAGTTTTATTGCCGGACGTCGTAACTACGGTTCGTTTGGAAGCCCTTGACGAAACACATATGATGTATCTGGAAAACGAAGAAACCGTAAAGATAGCTTTGCCGTTAAAACAGAATTTTGGTAAAGACCCAAAGGATGAGGAAGATTTTTACCGGACAGGCCTGACCTTTGAGGTCACTGGAATAGACCAGACGGATAAAGGGATCCTGCTTTCCGTAAGGCTGATGGAGCAGATCAATGTAAAAGAACTGCACATTGAAAATGGTGTTATCTATGCCCAATATGAGCTTAGTCAGAATCAGGAAGATTTAGACGAAAAGAGCCGGGAAGAAATGCTAGGCTATATCAAAAACGTTACCAGTGAGATAAGCTCCAAATTTTCTGGAGGGGAACAGTACCAGAGGATTGTCAATGGGTTTAAGGATTTAAATTCCATTATTGTGTATCTGTCTCAATTCCTTCAGATACCCAACGATGAAAAGCATGAGCTTTTAGAGATGTCCTTAAAAGAAAGAAGCCTTCGTTTCCTGGATTATATGCTGAAACAAAAGGAAATGATCGAACTGCAGATGGAGATTTCCGAGAAGTTCTCAGAGAAGGCAAACCGGTATTACAGGGAGTCTGTACTTAGAGAACAGTTAAAGGCCATTCAGGAAGAACTGGGGGAAAGTAAAAAGGACGAAGGAAAAAAGGAGCCGGATTATTTAAAGAAGATCGAAGAGGCAGGTATGCCGTCTGAGATCAAAGAGGCGGCTCTTGAAGAACTGGGAAAGCTTGATGATCAGGGCCCCAATAAACTGGATTACAACGTGATCCGTAATTATCTGGATCTTTTGGTTCAGCTTCCATGGAAAAAGGAAGAGGCTAAGGACATTGATCTTGACGAGGCGAGACGGATTCTTGATGAACAGCATTACGGGCTGCAAAAAGTTAAGGACAGGATCATTCAGCATCTGGCAGTCATGCAGTTAAACAAAGCTAAAAAAGGTTCCATCCTTCTCCTTGTGGGGCCCCCGGGAACCGGAAAAACAAGTCTTGGAAAAAGCATTGCAGAAGCCCTTGGCAGAAAATACATCCGTTTAAGCTTAGGCGGTATCCGGGACGAATCGGAAATCAGAGGGCACCGAAGAACTTATGTTGGGGCCATGCCTGGAAGAATTATCCAGAGCATCCGAAAGGCAGGGAAAACCAATCCTGTCATGGTATTGGATGAAGTGGATAAGATTATGTCCGGCGGCTTCAGCGGAGACCCTGCCAGCGCGCTTTTGGAGGTTCTTGATCCGGAGCAGAACAACAGCTTTACCGATCATTACATGGATCTTCCTTATGACTTATCCGATGTTTTCTTTGTGGCAACGGCCAATTCATTGGAAAGCATTCCAGGTCCTCTCTTAGACCGGATGGAAGTCATCCAGATAACCAGCTATACCATGGACGAAAAGTTCCATATCGGCAAAAATCATCTGATCCCGGAGGTCCTTAAAGAACATGGCTTAAAGCAGGAGCAATTGGTAATTGAGGATGAAGTATTGCAGAAGATTATCAATGATTATACGCTGGAAGCCGGCGTGCGGGGGCTGAAAAAGCAGCTGTCCAGCCTGGCCAGGATTACAACGGAAAAAATCGTATCCAAAAAAGCGGAGCTGCCTTTTGTGATTAAGGAAGAAGATTTGGAAGAATATCTTGGCAGCCAGGTTTCCCGTCACGATAAGGCCCAGCAGGATAATCCTCCGGGAGTGGTTACAGGCCTTGCCTGGACTCCGGTAGGAGGAGAAATACTCTTTATCGAGGCAACCGATATGCCGGGAAGCGGGGCAGTCATATTAACCGGAAAGCTGGGAGATGTGATGAAGGAATCTGCCAAGATTTCCTTAAGCCTGTTAAAATCCAGACTGCCTTTAAATGCCTTTAATTTTAAAGAAAGAGACCTTCATATCCACGTTCCGTCAGGGGCGGTTCCTAAAGATGGCCCATCGGCCGGAATCGCATTATTTACCGCACTGGCCTCTCTTGTTACCGGCAACAAGGTAGATTCAAGACTTGCCATGACCGGAGAAATCACTTTACGGGGAGCGGTCTTGCCCATCGGAGGCTTAAAGGAAAAACTTCTGGGTGCACAAAGAGCCGGAATCAACAGGGTCTTGATTCCTAAAGATAATGTAAGCGATTTAAAGGATGTACCGGAAGAAGTGAAGAATCAGCTTACGATCATACCTGTGGAAACGATAGAGGATGTACTAAAAGAGTCTTTGGGGATTTTCCTGCCCAGAATCGAACATGTATATTTTCAAAAGGGCGGGAACGGATTATTTCCTGAAGGGTTAAACACACCACATAAAAATATTGAGAGAAAAGGGGTAATTTAAATGAATATGACAGTGACAAAGGATACTTTAATCGGAGAGGTCTTAGAAGCAGACCGAACCACCGCACACTTCTTTTTTGAAATGGGAATGCATTGCCTTGGCTGTCCCGCATCTGCCGCAGAGACCGTGGAAGAGGCCTGCATGGTCCACGGCATTCCTGCTGAGGAACTGATCGACAAGTTAAATGAGCATATGTCAGAGTAATGGTCTTAACATTATAAAAGGGAGGCGTCTTCAAATGAAGATGCCTCCCTTTTATAATGTAATATGGATATTTGATTAACCTCTGCCCAAAAGAGCTTCTGCCATGCTGTCATAGCCATAAACTTTTGATACGTATCTTAATCCGTCTGTAATTTCGTTTTTGGAATAATCATGCTCTTCAAGAAAGTTAAAATCGATCTGATTTAAATGATAATAAAACATGAGCGCCATTTTAAAATGCTCCATATCGTCGGAATCCAGCTCATCTAGTAATTTGTTTTCTGCCTCATTGATCTTACCTGCCTGGATGAGAGCTAAAAGCTCAAGATAATTTGATGCTGTCTCCTGGTCTTTAAAATTCAGTTCCTCATTCTCCCCTAATTCAATATGAAAAATCAGCTTCAGCAAAGTTGTTACCATTTCATGAATCATGCGCATGATAAAATCATCTTGTAACATAAATATCTCCTTTTTTAACCGTCGTATATAATAAGTATAAAATGTTATGATAAAAAATAATTTACCACAAATCTTAGAAAAAGTAAAATGTATATAGTAAGAAAAGGATAAAATTCACTGCTATTGAAGGAAAAAGCAAAGTATGGTAAGCTGTTTTCAATCATGATGAAGAAATATCCGGTGATTTCGGATGATAAAGTTTAAGCTTCGGGAGGATGCAGATGATAGAAACAGAATTGGCTAAGAAGTTCATTGAACAGGTCACTCAATATACAGAATACAATATCAACATAATGAATGAGCAGGGGGTCATCATCGCCAGCCGGGATCCAAAGCGGGTGGGGACGTTTCATGAGGTGGCCTATTATATTGTAACAGGAAGCGAGGATATGGTGGTCACTTCCACAGAGGAGGATTATCCCGGGGTAAAGCCTGGGATCAACATGGTCATTAACATTGACGGCAGACGGGAAGGAGTGGTGGGAATCACCGGTAATCCGGGGGAGATAAAGCCCGTCGCTTTAATCACCAAAATGGCCATCGAAGCCATGCTGAAATACGAGAAGCAGCAGGAGGAACTAAGGCGCAGGAGGAATCGGAAGGAGCATTTCACAAACCTTTTGATCCATGTGGAATATCCGGATCCGGGGGAACTTCGGAACGTTGCAAAGCAGCTTAATTATTCAGAGAACATAATCCGTATCCCCATATTGTGTAAACTGGATGACATTAAGCCGGAGCCGTTTCTGGACATGATCAAGAAAAGTCCCAGGCACGGGTCAGAGGATATCAGTATTATCCTGGATAGTAACCACATCCTCATATTCAAAACAATGCCGGAACAGACACGAAAAGTATTTGCAGACTATAAATACATTATTGCGGATTATTTAAGCACTGCTTTAAAATGGCTGAGGGAGCAGGAGAAAAGCTGTAAATTTTACATCGGATCTTTTCAAGGAAGCTATACCCAGTACTATAATGCCTACCGGCACTGCAAGTGGCTGGAGGAAAATGCGGATACCGGTTCTGCCGCCTTTTTTTATGACCATACGGGGAATTATGTGCGTTCCATAATACCGATGAATGAGCTGCAATGGATGTTCAATATTTATGAAAGAGAGCTGGGGGAAGAATTTAAAAAGACATTTATGGAAATAGCCGGTGCTCTTATAAAAACAAATTATAATCTGGTAACGGCATCAAAAGAGCTTTTTGTGCACAAGAATACGCTTTTGTACCGTTATAATAAGGTGAAAGATATCTTGAATATCAATCCGATAGAATCCTCGGCAGACCGGTTTTTCCTGGAAGCTTTTTATAGTTTTTTAAGAAAAGAACACTAGTTTTGTATTGATGATACAAAAATCAGGCTGATATTGATACTCATGGTATTAGAAATCCAGGACATAATGGTGTTATGATATCATAAAAGAGCAGATACAGTTGTCACTGTTTAAAAGGGGGTCATTTTATGACAGGTTTACCACTGATTTTTATTTTTGTACTGGCAATTATCCTGATGATCGTTGCAATTTCCAAGTTTAAGATTCATCCGTTTATTGCCATCATGAGCATCTCACTGCTCCTGGGGCTTATTGCAGGGATTCCGCTGATTGATAAGACATTGGAGGATGGTACCAAGGTAAGCGGCCTTGCAAGCGTAATCGGGGCCGGATTTTCCGGAACATTCTCCAGCATCGGTATTGTTATCATCCTTGGAGCCCTGATCGGAACCATATTGGAGAAAACAGGCGCGGCTCTTAAGCTGGCCGATATGGTGATCCGGCTTGTCGGGAAAAACAATCCGGTTCTTGCTATCGAGATAATGGGCTGGGTGGTATCCATTCCTGTTTTCTGCGATTCTGGTTTCGTGATTTTAAACCCAATTCGGAAAGCCCTGGTAAACAGGACTGCCGCATCATCCGTAGCCATGACTGTGGGCCTTTCTTCAGGGTTATACATTTCCCACGTTTTCATTCCTCCCACACCGGGACCCATTGCGGCAGCTTCTACCCTTGGCATTGGGGAAAACCTGCTTCTGGTTATGGGGATGGGTGCATTGTGCTCTGTCTTTCCACTGATCGCCGGGTTCTTTTACGCAAAATACATCGGAGGTAAGGTACGGTCTGACGATGAAGCCGATATGGGTGAGATAGCAAAAACTTATGAGGAGCTTGTTGCTGAATACGGCAAACTTCCCGGTGGTTTCAATGCCCTTGCTCCGATTATTCTTCCCATCCTTCTTATGGCCTTTTCCTCGATCGCAGCCATGGCCAATATGGGAGGCTTTGGGGCTGATGTTATTAAATTTTTAGGAACTCCCATCATCGCTCTGGCAGCAGGTACTGTATGCGGCATCCTGCAGCTGAAGGGAGCTGGCAAGATGGAAGAATTTTATGAGATAACCAATGATACTTTAAAGACGGTGGGACCGATTCTGTTTGTAACGGCTGCCGGCGGCGTGCTTGGTAAAGTGATTTCATCCACTGATATGGTGAACTATATCAAGGATCATGCTTCGGTACTCAGCACCATGGGCATTTTCTTCCCATTCCTTTTGGCAGCTATCTTAAAGAGTGCCCAGGGTTCCTCTACCGTTGCTCTGACCACCACCGCAGGAATTGTAGCCCCGCTGCTTCCAATGCTGGGTCTTGAAAGTCCCGTCCAGGTAACGCTTGCTTGTATGGCAATTGGAGCGGGAGCCATGACCGTTTCCCATGCAAATGATTCCTATTTCTGGGTAGTGACGAATTTTGGTGCCATGACTCCGGAAAAGGGGTATAAGACTCAGACAATGGCAACGCTTATTTTGGGGATCGCAGGAATCCTGGAAATATTCATTTTAACTTTAATCCTGCATTAATAAGAAGAGATGAGAATTAAATTCACTGGTCTAAGGAGGACTTTGTATATGAAATTACTGTTTGCATCTGACTCGTTTAAAGGGACTCTTTCCAGTGAACAGACCATAGAACTGCTGAAAAAAGCTGCGGCGGAAGTGTTTGATCAGTGGGAAGGTACCGGAATCCCCGTGGCCGATGGAGGAGAGGGAACCACGGATGCGGTGATCGCGGCCATGCAGGGAGAAAGAATCCCGGTAACAGTCTGCGGGCCGCTTCTTGCTCCTGTTAACGCTTATTACGGAAAATTGGATGAGAAACGTGCTATCCTTGAGATGGCAGCTGCTTCCGGGCTTCCCCTGATCCCAAGAGATTTAAGGGATCCAAGGAACACCACGACCTATGGGACCGGAGAGCTGATAAGAGATGCTTTGGACCGGGGCTTTACCGATATTTCCATAGCAATCGGCGGTTCAGCGACCAATGACGGGGGCATGGGCTGTATGAGGGCATTAGGAATAAAGTTCCTTGATTCGGAGGGCAGAGAGTTAGAAGGAACTGGAAAAGATCTGGAAAAAGTCGCACATATCGATAGTTCCGGCCTTCATCCCAGAATTTCTAAAGTGAAAGTGACAGCCATGTGTGACGTCAATAATCCCTTATGCGGAAAAGACGGAGCCACCTACACGTTTGGAAAGCAGAAGGGCGGTTCGCCCCAGGTCCTTGATGAACTGGAAAGAGGAATGCAGAACTACCGGGATGTGATGATACGGGAACTGGGGATTGATCCAGATCATATGCCTGGTTCCGGAGCCGCTGGGGGCCTTGGGGCGGCACTTCTGGTATTTCTCCATGCGGAGTTAAAATCAGGAATTGAAACGGTTCTAGATTTGATTGATTTTGATTCCCGCCTGGAAGATGTGTCTATGGTTGTGACCGGAGAGGGGCGCACGGACTGGCAGTCCTGTTTTGGAAAGGTAATACAGGGAATTGGAATGAGGTGCAAAAGAAAAGGGATCCCGGCTGTTGCTCTGGTAGGAGCTATGGGAGAAGGTGCAGAGAAGATTTATGACTTTGGGATCTGCTCCATTATGACAACGGTCAATGGGGTCATGGAACTGGATAAGGCATTGGAAAATGCCGAGGACTTATACTATCAGGGAGCTCTTCGGATGTTCCGTTTTATAAAAACTGGCATGGAAATACAGAAAAAGGCTGCGGATATTTAAATCCGCAGCCTTTTGCAGGCATTTGTCAGTAGACAAAATCCTGAAACTATTAATATTTATCATAAGTATCTTCCGGGACAGAATCGTCCCAGGCAGAAGAATCGTCCCAAGCAGCAGAATCGTCCCAAGCAGCAGAATCTTTCCAAGCAGTAGAATTTTTCCAAGCAGTAGAATCCTTCCAGGCAGCAGCAGCCTCCCGGGCAGCAGCTGGTTCACTGGTTGTGGAAGGTGCTTTATCCATCAACTGAAATTTTCCTACCAGAGATTTTAGATTGCAGGCCTGGGCGGTCAGCTCTTCGGAAGTGGCAGCGCTTTCTTCCGATGTTGCGGAAGTGGTCTGTACAACGGCGGATATCTGGTCAATGCCGGTTGTAATCTGCAGCAAGGCGTCAGACTGGGCGGCGGATGCTTCCGCGATTTCTGCGACCCTGACGGAAGAAATATTTGATTTTTCAACTACAAGCCGCAGCGCTTCTGCAGTTTCATCTGCTATTTTTGTTCCGTTTCCAATGGCAGTAATTGCGTTTTCAATAAGAGCCGTGGTATTTTTAGCAGCTTCCGCAGACTTGCCGGCCAGATTGCGGACTTCATCGGCTACCACCGCGAATCCCTTTCCGGCGGAACCGGCTCTTGCAGCTTCAACGGCCGCATTCAGTGCCAGGATATTGGTCTGGAAAGCGATATCGTCAATGGTTTTGATGATCTTGCTTATTTCGCCGGAGGTACTTGCGATTTCATTCATTGCTGAAATCATATCCCTCATTTTCTGATCGCTTGTCAGCATGCCTTCGCATGCTTCCAGAGACAGGGAATTTGCTTCTAAGGCGCTGGCCGCGTTTTCCTTTACCCGCTCTGAAACCTCGTTAATGGCTGCGGACAGCTCTTCGATGGAAGAGGCCTGTTCGGCAGCCCCCTGGCTTAGAGACTGGGAAGCATCAGACACCTGGGAGGCCCCGGTGGAAACCTGTTCGGAAGCCTGGTCGATCTCTAAAAGCGTATTGCTTAAAGTATGGCGGATGTTCTGCATAGCTTCCAGGATATACCGGTATGCTCCGGTGTACTTTTCCTCATTATCGGTCGTCACCTTAAAGTTGCCTTTGCTCATCTCGCCCAGAACATTATTGATATCCTGGATGATGAAATTTAAGTTTTCTGCCATATCCGTAAATGTTTTGGACAGCACTCCTATTTCATCCTTTGACTGAACCTCCAGCCGGATATCCAGGTCACCGGAAGCGATGCTGGCTGCAGCGGCCATCACGCCTTCAATAGGGCGAAGAGTCTTCTTTAAGAAAATGATGACAACCACGTTAATGATGACCAGTGCAAGGACTGCAAGAAGATTCATTAATGCAATGATCTTAACTACATCCTTATTCAGATCTTTCTTTTCCAGAGAACTGGAGGCCCACCAGGTCTGTGACCCACTTGTAATCGGATAATAATATCTGGATTCCATGGTTCCGTCGGATCGTTTGGTATCAATATGGAATTCGGTTTTAGACTGCTGCAGGGCTGCAATCTTAGCATAATCGGAAGGAGAAACCATTTCACTTAGGTTTCTTCCGATGTTATCGTTTGATTGGCTGTCAAAGACAATCATGTTTTCTTCCGTGTAGATATCAACATACATGGTTTTATATTTTGAATCTGAAGTTTTTATCTTAGAAAAGTTTGAAACGTTAATATCGGCCAGAATAACACCGATGACGTCTTCCCCCTTCATAACAGGAAAAGCAATGGTACTCATCATGACTCCGTCGTAAGTATAAGGATCGGTGATATAAGTAGCCTTTGTTTCCTTTGCCACACGGTAATAATCCTTTGTGGAATAGTCGCTGTATGCTCCAAGAGACTGAGCGGTTTTATTTTGAGCTTCATTCTTGTCTATGTAGAGAGAATAATCCTTGACCCCGGGATCAAATTCCAAAGGCTCAAAAAATGCACCGATCCCATAAATATCAGGATTGGTGTCCACGGTTGACCAGGCAGAATTTAAGATATAATTCTCGATCGCATAATTAATTTCCTTTAGTCCAACATCGTATACCCTGCTCTTTCGAACGGTGCTTTTCCAATCACCGATCGCGTTCTGGTCGTTGAATGCACGGTATAAGTAATCCTGCAAATTTTGGGCGGTTCCAGAAGCATCGTCGATTATGGCCTGTACCATGAGGCCATTCTGGGCGGATATTCCTGAAAATTCACCGTTGATAGCCTTTGAAACTGCTTTGCTTGCCTGCACTGCAGAGATTGCAATCAGCAAAATCAGGCTCGCTACCAGAATGATTCCCATTGTAATGGAAGTCTTTGCAGCAAGTTTCAAATTGCTGAACTTTAGCTTTTTCAATATCTTCATTATTGTATTACACTCCCTTTAATTTAATGATCGGTTCTCGCCCTGTGGAGAGAGCGGGAAATTTTACCAGCAAATGGGTGAAAAAATATACTGCATGTTTTGCAGTAACATTTATGGTTTTATGCGGGTAAAAGAAAAGAACCTCCTTTCGAGTATTAAGATTGTTTGTAACTTTGTTATACTACCTATATAACAATTATATAGTCGACATAAAAGGATAAAAAATAATAGTATATCATGATTTTTCAAAGAACCGCAGCAATTACTGCGACAATTCTCAAGGCTAATAGGAAGACCTTTGGCCGCCCATAACTTATGGAAGCGGCCATTTTAAGAGAGCTTGAAGTGCTCCGGGTGTATTTTAAACTACATATAGGATCGTCATTCCTCTTAGCTTTTCTTCGATTTGCTGTCTTAAGAACTGTTCCCCGTCGCTTCTTAAATCATCACGGTAGCAGTATTTTCCCCTTCCCCGCCCGGTCATGAGTTCCTTGTCATAAAGGCGTTCTGCCTGAGGAAATGCCTCTGTGTTGATCGCGTTCTGAACGTAGCTGTAGGTCATGAAAATGATCTCAATGGGTGCCTGTTCCCTTACTTTTTTGGAAAGCCGGTCTGAGAGCGTATCAATCAGTTGAGAATACAGATCTTTCCAGTCTTCGGTCATAATGATGGGAGCAATCAAAAGTCCCACCCGGTATCCTGCGTCACACATGCTGTTTAAGGCGGTAATTCTGGCGTCTAAGCCGGAGGTACCCGGTTCAAACCGGGTGATGATGGGCTGGGGGTTGACACTCATCCGCATGATGACACGTCCGCCGTGGCTGATGCCAAGAAGGGGTTCTACCTTATTGAATTTCGTTGGGAAGGTGAGAAATCCATAGTTGCTCTTGCTGAAATTTTCAATTGTCCAGGCCAGATTTCCAGTTATGGTATTTTCAAGAACAAGATCACTGTTGCTTCCGACCTCATAGGTATAATTTTTTTCAGAGCGGGCTCCGTGGTCCATGATTTTTTTCAGCATCTGCTCCCGGTTTACAAACAAACGCAAATAAGCGCATTTGTTATAGTTGCATACCAGATAGCAGTAGTGGCACATGGCGGTGCAGCCGGAAGAGGTATAAGGAACAAGAAAATCCGATACCTTGTGATTGGGAACGTAGTTGTGGGTTTTGCGGACTCCTATGATGAGATGGTGCTTCATGGCCGGAAAATCACTGTTTGGACGGGTTCGCAGCTCGTCTATTTTATTGTGGCTTTTAATGGGAATCCATGGAATCGTGCTGTATTTTTCTTTTAGACACTGGCCCAGCTCATAGTCCAGGGATTCCGGTTCGTAATAAATCTTATCTGGGAACATGGGATACCTCCGATAAGGAGTAGTATGTGTGAAAAGTAAAGAGGTAATCCCGTAAAACCGTATAATTTTTTGTGAAATTTTTGTTGTAATTACAACGGACATAAGCCTGAGAGCATAGTATGATTGCTTCAGAAAGCAAATATGAGGAGGGTATAAGGAATGGTTCGTAGAATTATTCAGATTGATAAAGAAAAATGCAATGGCTGTGGTCTTTGTGCAGCAGCATGCCATGAGGGAGCTATTGGAATGGTAAGTGGAAAAGCAGAGCTTATGCGGGATGACTACTGCGATGGATTAGGGGACTGCCTTCCGACATGTCCTACCGGAGCCATTACATTCGTAGAGCGGGAAGCAGCCGCTTACGATGAAGCGGCAGTGGAATTAAATAAGAAAAAGGCTGAGGCTCCTATCCAGACCCAGTTAAGGCAGTGGCCGGTTCAGATCAAGCTGGTTTCTGTGAAAGCGCCTTATTTTGAACAGGCGGATTTATTGATCGCTGCTGACTGCAGCGCCTATGCGTATGGAGATTTTCATCAGAAATTCTTAAAGGGAAAGGTTGTTCTTGTAGGATGTCCGAAGCTGGACCAGGTAGATTACAGTGAGAAGCTGACGGAGATAATAAAGAACAACGCCATTCAAAGCATTACGGTCGTCCGAATGGAGGTACCATGCTGCGGCGGCCTGGAACATGCGGCCTTAAGAGCTCTTGAGGACAGCGGCAAAGAAATTCCATGTGACGTAGTTACCATCTCTGTTGATGGAAATATTTTATAAATTTAAAAGCGGAATCCGGCAGATAATTGCACCGGATTCCGCTTTTTAAATAGTATTGCGGGATTAAGCCCGTCAGGTAGAAAGAAGTTATCCTTCATGGATATCTTCTATTAACGTGAAACGGTTCTTCTTATAGGTTAATATCCCTTCGTCCTGCAATTTGCTCATTTCATTAGACAGGGCACTGCGGTCAATGGACAGGTAATCCGCCAGCTGCTGCCTGTTAAATGGAATATCAAAAGTGGAGGAATTGTTTTTTAAGGATTCGGCGGAAAGGTAGGAGAGCAGTTTTTCCCTGATGGTCTTTTTGGACATATGCTGCATTTTTTTCGTGAGGATTAAATTCCGTCTGGCAATGGAAGATAAAAAATTCTGCAGCAGGCGTGTGTGGAAGGTGCATGCAGAGGTGCACACGTTCATTATCCTGTTAAAATCCATAAACAGCACATCGCATTCGGAGTCAGAGATAACACTCATTTCAATCGGTATGGAGGGGATGCAGGCATAGGTTTCCGCAAAAATAGCGCCGGACATCGCCTCGGAAATAATAGTCCGTTTTCCCCAGAAATCCTCCTGTATAATGAGAGCAGTCCCGGTGAGCACCATTCCAACGGAACGAATGTAATCTCCGCTTCTTATAATAAATTCATCTTTTTTATAGTGCTTAATCCGGGCCGAAAGGCATTTTAGCATTGCGCTTATTTCCTCCGGCTGTACCCCGGAAAACAGGTTTGACTTTTTTAATATGGACAGGTATTCCTCCATTTGCCGCCTCCTTTTAATTTATTTTAATAATGTTGTAATTACAACAGAAATGATGGGATTATTATATTATAATCTACTTATAAAAGCAATAGAAAAATAAGGAGGCAGCAAAATGACAGAGAAATTCATTAAAAATATAAAGCATGAAGAAATCGTAATGTTATCTGATCTGGTTCAGGCAAACGAAGGCCAGATCGTCAGCAAGACCCTTGCACAGAATGAAGCCCTTAGCATTACGTTATTTGCATTTGATAAAGGGGAAGAAATCAGTACCCACGAATCCAATGGAGATGCCATGGTGACTGTTTTGGAAGGAACCGGAAAATTTACGGTAGATGGAAAGGAATATCTGTTAAATGCAGGTGAGACCCTTATCATGCCTGCCAAAAAGCCTCATGCGGTTTATGCGGAAGAACGCTTTAAGATGGTATTGGTTGTAGTGTTTTAACCAGTTGGAATAAAAAGGACAGAATAGAAAGGTTGGATATAGAGATGGATAGTAAGATGTTTTGCTTTCAGTGTGAGCAGACGGCAGGCTGCAGCGGATGTACGGGCATCGCAGGAGTGTGCGGCAAATCTGCCAGCACTGCAAATTTACAGGATGAACTGACCGGCGCCCTGATCGGGCTGGCAAAGGCATGCGGCAATAATTCCCCTTTGGAGACCACCACAAGAATCCTTATAGAAGGTCTGTTTACCACCATCACAAATGTAAATTTCAATGATGAAGTTTTAGTAGAGATGATCAAAAGGGTACGGGAAGAAAAAGAAAAAATCGTGCCTGATTGCAGCAAATGTACCTCTGTTTGCGGAAATACTTCCGATTATGATATGAAGAGCATTTGGGAGGCGCAGGAAGATATCCGTTCCTTAAAATCTTTGATTTTATTCGGACTTCGGGGCGTTGCAGCCTATGCCTATCACGCCATGGTTTTAGGATATGAAGAGGAGGGAGTCAATCATTTCTTCTATAAGGCGTTGTCAGTCATTAGCTATGATCTGACTATGGAGCAGCTGCTTCCGGTGGTACTTGAAGTGGGAGAGATCAATCTAAAATGCATGGAGCTGCTTGATAAAGCAAATACCACCGCATTTGGAACTCCGGAGCCAACCAAAGTGCCTCTTACCATTGAAAAAGGTCCGTTTATCGTAATCACCGGACATGATTTATATGATTTAAAACAGCTTCTTGAGCAGACAAAGGATAAGGGGATCAATATCTATACCCACGGAGAGATGCTTCCGGCCCATGGCTATCCGGAATTAAAGAAATATCCTCATTTAAAGGGGAATTTCGGAACTGCATGGCAGAATCAGCAAAAAGAGTTTGATAACCTTCCTGCCCCCATTCTCTTTACCACAAATTGTCTGATGCCTGTGAAAAAGAGCTATGCTGACCGTGTATTCACCACAGAAGTGGTTTCCTATCCGGAAATGGTCCATGTAGGAGAGGACAAAGACTTTACCCCTGTCATTGAAAAAGCGCTGGAGCTTGGCGGATATGAGGAAGACCATGAGATGACAGGATTCAACGGCGGCAAAGAAGTCATGACAGGATTTTCCCATGGAACCGTATTGGGAGTTGCAGATCAGGTCATTGATGCAGTGAAGCAGGGAGCAATCAGCCACTTCTTCTTAGTAGGAGGCTGTGACGGTGCCAAGACAGGAAGAAATTATTATACCGATTTTGTAAAGCAGACTCCTAAGGATTCTATTATCTTAACCCTTGCCTGCGGAAAATACCGTTTTAACGACCTTGACCTTGGAACCATTGGAGGCCTTCCAAGAATTATGGATATGGGGCAGTGTAATGATGCATTCAGTGCCATCAAGGTAGCGGTGGCTCTGGCAGAAGCCTTTTCATGCGGGGTCAATGAACTTCCCTTGTCCATGATATTATCCTGGTATGAGCAGAAGGCAGTGTGCATTCTTCTTACCTTGCTGCACCTTGGAATCAAGAATATCTACCTGGGGCCATCCTTACCTGCATTCTTATCACCAAATGTATTAAACTTCCTTGTTGAAAACTACGGAATATCACCGATCAGCACGCCGGAAGAGGATTTAAAGAAAATTCTTGGATAATATAAATAATAAATAAATCAGGAGGATAATCATATGATAACGAAAGAAATGTATATTGGAGAAATATTAAGAAGCAATCCAAAAGCAGCAGAGATTTTAATGGGCTGCGGCATGCACTGTCTGGGATGTCCGTCATCCCAGATGGAATCCTTAGAAGATGCTTGTATGGTACACGGGCTTGATGCAGACACAGTGCTGGACAAGCTGAACCAATAAGGAAAGAGGTGTAACATGAGTGCCTTTTTAGGACCGATTCATACTTGGTTATACAATAAAATAAAATTTCAGGATGCTCTGACTGACGCAATTTTAGACTTCGCAGAAGAAATTGGCTGGGTTAAAGAGCTTAGAGCCAGGACTGACAGCAGATACGGAGTGCTTGAAAAGGGAAATCTGGAAGATATGATCGATACGGGCAATATCCACGGCTGGCTGCAGGAAAAAGTGAGCCTGGTGGAAAACAGACTTGCTTATGTGGTCACCGAACTCATGGAACCAGATCAGGAAAGATTATCCCATATCGTTAATGCTGTCCTGGAATTTGGAAAAAGAAATTCTGCGGATAAAAATATCACTGTCCGCAAAGCCTATGATTATCTGGAAAGCACCTTGCTTAACGGCATGCCCTGTGACAGAGTGAACGAGCTGGTCCAGGAGACGGAAGACAACCTGGTATGGAGACAGACCCAGGATATCCATGGCGCTTATTGGTCGATGATCCATGGAGATGTAACACATTACTATACCTTAAGAGAATCTCTGATAAAAGGAATGTTTGAGGATTCCGAACTGGAATTTCATCAGATTGAGGATCAGGTATATGAATTGAGGAGACGCTTATGTACGGAATAGATATTTTAATGAAGGAGCATGAGAACATTCTGACTTTTACCGGCTTTTTAAGAAGCATCAGCTCCGATATTCTGGAGGGGAAGCCGGTGGATGCCCCCCTGCTGCGGGAATGCCTTGAATTTGCAAGAAATTACGCAGATAAACATCATCACGGAAAGGAAGAAAAGATCCTGTTCCGGATCATGATGGAAAATATGGGACCTGTTGCGGAAAAGCTAATCAGGAATGGCATGCTTGTGGAACATGATCTGGGAAGACTTTACCTATCTGAGCTGGAAAAAGCCATTGATGAATATGAGAAAAATCCGGGAACAGAGTCAAAGTTAGATATCATCTCCAATGCGGTCGGCTATGGTGCCTTATTAAAGCGCCATATTGAAAAAGAAGATGAGGCCGCCTATGCATTTGCAGTACGTGCTCTGGCAGAAGATAAATTAAAAGCTGTGGATGACGAAACGGAATCATTTGAAAGACAGGCAAAGGATCAGGGCGTACAGGATAAGTACGAATCCTGGATCCGCGAAAAAACAAGGTAACAAGTACGGGGCGGCCTGAAGGGGAAACAGGCCGTTCCGCCTGTTATAAGGAAGATACAAAAGAAAGGGGCGTACAGGAATGGAATTAAAAAATTATATGGAGCAGCATGACCGGATCCGGGAAGAATTAGTGATCTTGAAAACTGAAAATACATTTATCCTCAGAGGATCAGTACCTCTACCCGGCCTTCCTAAGATCCGGTGATTCAAAGCTGGTGAATCAGGCGGAGGAATATCAAAGGGAAATGGGGAACCTGCTTGCCAAGTTTATGGAATTCAAAGATAAATATAATACGAAAATTAAAATCCTTTCTGAAAAAGAAAGCTTTTTCGGCGAAATTGAAAAAATCATGAGAAGCATTGATGTGAGGATGCAAAAAGAAGAAAGCGGTTTATACCGTCTGGTAAGATAAGAAGAAAAGTCCCGGAGGCTGTACACGAATACTCAGTGTAACAGTCTCTTTTTTGTTACAAAACCGTAAATTTGGGAAGGCTATTTCTAGATTCCTTCATATAAAGAAAAGGTAAAGATTTGATAATATTCAATATCATTTAATAAAAACGATTTACTTTGTTATCATTTTTTTTTATACTTTTTTAGAAAGGTGTGGTAACCGTGATAGGAAAACGTATTAGAACTCTTCGGGAAGAGAGGCACTTGAGTCAAGAGAAACTGGCTGCAGAGCTTGGAGTGAGCCGGATGACGGTCAACAATTACGAGAATGAGAAGCGGGCACCGGATATTGATTTTGCCGGGCTAATAGCGGGCTATTTCGGAGTGACGGTTGGATATTTAATGGGAGCGACCGAGTATCGCTACAAGCAGGATGAAATCATTTCTCTTAAAAGAGCAGAAAAGCTGTTCCGTATTATGGAAAAGCTTCCCCAGCCGGAGATACAGGAGATGATCTCTTCTCTTATTGAAACCCTGGAAAAGTCCGTGGAGCTGGATATGACCGATGAAATTGTAGATGTAGTAAATCTACTCTGTGTACAGGTTCGCAGGCTTTTATACAGCTATGATAATTTAATGGGCGACATTGCGGTCCCGGTTAAGAAGCTTAAGGAGCTATCGGTTACGGAAGAGAGCATCAGACAGGTAGTTCATGATAAGCCAAGAGCCGTGTATGATGCTGCATTCCAGTCGATCAAGCAGATCACGCAGGAAGTGGACTGCTGCGCGGAAACCATGGAGCGGAGACTGGAAAGGCTGATGGAAGAGAAGCTTAAGGAACCAGTGAATGAAGAATTTAAACTGAAAGGAGGATGATTAAGTGGAAAATTGGTATGTAGCTAGCATAGCAGAGACACTTGAACATTTTAACACGAACGAAAATACTGGAATATCGGATCAAGAGGCAGCAAACCGACAAAGCAAGTATGGAAAAAATGAGTTTGCAAAGCAGGAAAAAACTAGTCTGATCAAAGAAATTCTGCACCATCTTAAAGACATTTCAACGATAATCCTGCTTTTGGCTGCCTTGCTGTCTTTAGGGATGGCATTGAAGGATGGCCATGGCTTTATAGAGCCAGTTGTAATCGTTTCTATTGTTATTTTAAATCTAATACTTGCAATTACCCAGGAGCGAGGCGCTGAAAAAGCCCTGGAGGCATTGTCCAGCTTAAACTCTCCTAACTGTATTGTTATACGGGATGGCGTACAAAAAGAGATGGATACAAGTGAATTGGTTCCCGGTGATATCATTAAGCTTCAACTGGGAAGTATTGTTCCTGCCGACGCACGCCTGATCACCAGCACCAATTTACAGGTGGATGAATCGGCGCTCACAGGAGAAAGCGAGCCTTCGGAAAAAGATGCAGATATTCTGCTGCAGGGCAGTGTTTCCCTTGGAGACCAGCTTAATATGGTATTCTCCAGCTGCCATGTGACATCAGGACATGGGTTGGCCATGGTTACTGCTACCGGGATGCAAACAGAGATGGGGAAGATTGCAGGATATTTAAACAATTCACAGAAATTAAAAACACCGCTGCAGCGGCGTTTGGAGCGAATTGCAAAGTCCATCAGCGTCGTTGCCATTGCAGCAGCTGTATTACTCTTTACCATCGGTATTTTACAGGGAGAATCCGTTTGGTCCATGGTTATGCTTGCGGCCACGCTGGCTGTAGCAGCAGTACCGGAAACCTTAAATTTAATTGTAACCCTATCCCTTTCCCAGGGCGTTAAAAATATGGTAAATAAAAATGCACTGATCCGTAAGCTGTCCGCAGTAGAGACTCTTGGTAACACCTCGGTCATCTGCTCAGATAAGACCGGAACATTGACGCAGAACCGGATGACCATTGAAAAACTTTGGATTCCTGGAAATGAGCCGTTTGGAGCCGGAGATGAATTTGTGAAGGATCAGACAGATCTTCTGACGCTGTTTGCACTGGCAAGCAACGCTTCTGTCCAGGAAGAAGAGGATGGTACCTTAACCATCATGGGGAATCCGACGGAGAAAGCCATCATGCGCCTTCTGCATGAAAAAGGCTTATCCAAAGAACGTATTGCTGAGCAATATCGCTTAGTAGGAGAAATCCCTTTTTCTTCCGAACGTAAGATGATGACCATTGTTTTGGAGGCGTCCTCGGGAGGATATTTAATTCTTACCAAAGGTGCTCTTGACCGATTGCCTCTCAGGGCATTTGATGAGGAGACAAAAAAAGAAGTTGACTATGTTCATAAGATTTTTGCCGGAGAGGCACTTCGTGTTCTGGCCCTTGGGATGCGGTATGTAAATGAAGCTCCTTCTATGGATAAGCCGGAGGAGATTGAGCAGGATCTGGAATTATGCGGGCTTATTGGCTTAATTGATCCGGCTCGTCCGGAAGCAGCTAAGGCAGTGGAAAGGGCAAAGATGGCCGGTATCCGTACCATCATGATCACCGGGGATCATGCGGCAACGGCAAGCGCGATCGCAAAAAACATTGGAATTCTTGGTGAAAATGAAAAGGTTCTCACCGGACAGCAGCTAAATGATATGTCAGATGAAGACCTATGCAGGAATATTCATCATTACTCTGTTTATGCCCGGGTTTCCCCTGAGGATAAGATCCGCATTGTTGAAGCATGGCAGGAAAACGGGGAAGTTGTTTCCATGACCGGGGACGGTGTCAATGATACGCCGGCACTTAAGGCAGCTGACGTTGGAATCTCCATGGGTCAAAGCGGGACTGAAGTAGCAAAAAGTGCTTCTGACATGATTTTAACAGATGATAATTTTGCTACGATTATAGATGCGGTATCAGAAGGAAGGAATGTTTTCTCGAATATCAGAAAAACCGTTTACTTCCTGTTGGTGTGCAATATTTCGGAAATTGTCATTATGCTGGTTGCCCAGTTAAAAGGCTGGGGTATCCCTGTAACACCGATCATGCTGTTGTTAGTCAATGTGCTGGGTGACGGTATTCCGGGAATTTGCTTATCCAGGGATACTTCGGATCCTCGTCTTATGGATCGGGAGCCTATCCGCAGAGACGAAGGATTTTTAGCCGGCGGACTTCTTCCGGTAATTATACAGCAGACCATTGCATGCTCGGTAGTGGTTCTGGTTGGATATTACATCGGTACATTCCGGACAATTTCGGGAATGCAGGGACCATCTCAGGCAATCGGCCAGACCGTTGCCTTTCTGGTTTTAGGCTGGACCTCCATCCTTCATTTATTTACAGTCCGCAGCAGGAAGTCAATCTTCAAACGGACGATTAAGGATAATCCTCCGGTATTATACAGTACCATGGCAATGATTGCAGTATTCAGCCTTCTTGTAGCATTCCCGCCCATTGGAAAAATCTTTGGTTTAACTGCCATAGGTTCTTATCACTGGCTGCTTGCAGCTGCCCTTTCCATAATACCGACGATAGTAGCTGAGATTGGAAAATTCATTGATGACCAGACAAACATTCGCGAAAATTATGAATATCGACATCGTGTGATCCGTCACAGAATAAGAAAAGATGATAATTTTTAACCTCATCAAGCAGGGGCGCGGATTACGAATATCCGATTGACTAAAAGTTAACGAAAACTCTATAAATAGCAGGCAACGAAAAGCCGTTTAGTAATCAGCGGTCCAGTAATTGTTTGCTATTTTGTTTTTTATCAACAGTAAAAATCAATTGCCCAAATAAGCATTTAGAAGTATAATAATTGAAGTGCTTTTTTATTCCTACTTAATTGATAGTAAATTAAAGAAAGAGGTAGAATCAATTGTTAAACCAGTTTTCAAGAACCCAGTTGTTATTGGGTGAAGATGCCATGGAAAAATTGCTGAGTGCAAAGGTTGCTGTTTTTGGTATCGG
>POVV01000454.1_pt1 | contig 26544 bp, 21 predicted proteins | sample 1560271 | NCBI WGS metagenome assembly POVV01 (sample SAMN08337232, study PRJNA429181) | Bioreactor metagenome, whole genome shotgun sequencing project. | biome: cows' rumen and soil; feature: anaerobic; isolation source: anaerobic chemostat enrichment culture, galacturonate as sole carbon... | reverse complement strand
CCCTGTGATAAAATAACACTCGCTTGCTTAGTAAAAGAGCATGGGTGGGTTCCCGAGCGGCCAAAGGGGGCAGACTGTAAATCTGTTGTCGACGACTTCGAAGGTTCGAATCCTTCTCCACCCAGTCCGTACCGTTGTAAAGAATAAAACGGTATATGAGAATGCCGGCGTGGCGGAACAGGCAGACGCACAGGACTTAAAATCCTGCGGGACTTACCTCCCGTACCGGTTCGATTCCGGTCGCCGGCATGATGAAAAAACCTTGTACTCTGATATGGAGTACAAGGTTTTTTGTTGTCTGACATAAGAGAAAAGCTCATTTAACATTAAGCCCTATCATTCATCTTTTGACCACTCCCCGCGATTTTCAAAAACTCCTCCATTGCCCGGGTGAAACGTCTACCCGTCTTCCAATAGAAATATAGATTCCGATGGCAAATTTCACTTTCGATCTTATAATAAACAACATTTGGATGAGAAAGAACCTGTGCTATCAGTGTGTCACTGATAAAGGATATTCCCATTCCCGAACATGTTATATTGTAAGAGGTAAGCTGCTGGTCAAGTTCAAATACAATATTTGGAGTAATGCCATGCTCCTGAAGAATTTCCATCGCACGTTTCCTTGTATCGTTCTCTGGCTTCAGCATTATAAATGGTTCCTTTTCAAATAGCTTCAGCGGTACAGGCTTAATTATTTCTTCCAAAAAGGAGCCGTCAGGAATCAGCTGCACCGGAACCTGGTACTGCTCTGCTTTTCGGTTTATTTCAAAGGTTTTCGGTACAGCCAGAAGCAAATGTTCTTTTTTGTAAATACTGTTATCAAATATCCCTCTGTCCAGAGAACAATTATCAATCATCAAATCAATTCTGCCGTTCTGAAGATACAATGCCAACTCCGCTGTGCTCTCTTCAATCAACTCAACTTTAACCATCGGAAAGCGTTTTGTAAATTCGCCCATTAAAGGGGGCAGTACCCATGAAGAAAAAAGGCTGCTTCCTCCTAAAATCAGCTCTCCTATTTTTAAATCTCCCCAGTCATTTACAAAATTGTAAAACTCACTTTCAATAAAGAGCATTTCTTCCACGGATTTAATATATTTTTTTCCGCATTCTGTTAGGGTCAAAGGCTTTGTACTTCTGTCGAATATCGGATATCCAATTTTAAGCTCGATCCTTTTTATTGTAGCGCTCAGCGAAGGCTGTGAAATAAACAGCTTTTTTGCGGCTTTTGAAAAACTCTGCTCTTTGTAAACCATATATACATAATCCATCCCCTTAAACACTGTAAACCTCCTCCGTTTCATACTATAACTTTAGAATTATACTAATTATAAAAATATACGTATTTGATTATATTATAAATAGATTTTATAATAAATACAATACAAAACGGTATTTTGCCGATAACGGAGGATTGGTCATTGGATAGCATAAATAACATAGATTACAGAATTGAAAAGGATTCCATAGGAATGAAAGATGTGCCGGGGAATGTGTATTATGGCGTACAATCGATGCGTGCGGCAGAAAACTTTCATATTACCGGTCTTAACATTCACCCTGAAATTATTAACAGTCTGGCTTACATAAAGAAAGCGGCAGCCATAACGAACCTTGAGATAGGACTTCTGGACAGAACAACTGCAGAAGCGATTATTCAGGCATGTGATGAGATCCTGGCTGGACAATTCCGCAAAGACTTCATTGTTGATCCGATTCAGGGCGGGGCAGGAACTTCACTGAATATGAATGCCAACGAAGTGATAGCAAACCGTGCGATTGAGCTTCTTGGCGGACAAAAAGGCGATTATTCCATTGTAAATCCCAATGATCATGTAAACTGTGGACAGTCCACGAATGATGTCGTTCCTAGTGCCGGAAAAATGACTTCTTTAAGGCTTCTTAAAAAACTGAAAATAGAACTTCTCCGGCTGCATCAGGCATTTTGTGAAAAAGCTGACGAATTTGACCATGTCCTGAAGATGGGGCGCACCCAGATGCAGGATGCAGTCCCCATTCGATTGGGTCAGGAATTTAAAGCTTATTCAACAGCAATTATGCGTGACCTCCGCCGCATGGACAAAGCCATGGAAGAAATGTGTACTTTGAATATGGGTGGAACAGCCATAGGGACAGGAATCAATGCTGATGTAAATTATCTGAAACGTATAGTACCTAATTTAGCAAAGGTATCAAATATGGAATTAGTGCAGGCTGCAGATCTGATAGATGCGACACAAAATCTCGACTCTTTTGTTGCTGTATCAGGTGCCGTCAAGGCTTGCGCCGTCACATTGTCTAAAATAGCCAATGACCTTCGCCTGATGTCTTCCGGACCAAGAACAGGCTTTCATGAAATCAACCTTCCTGCTAAGCAAAATGGCTCCTCCATCATGCCTGGAAAAGTAAATCCCGTGATTCCTGAAGTAGTAAACCAGGTCGCCTTTAATATTATTGGAAATGATGTAACAATCACCATGGCAGTAGAAGCCGGACAATTAGAATTAAATGCATTTGAACCTATCATTTTTTATTGTATGTTCCAGTCCATTGACACTCTTGCCTATGCCGTACAGACATTTGTAGATAACTGTGTATCTGGCATTACGGCTAACGAAGCAAGATGCCGTTTCCTGGTAGATAACAGTGTCGGGATCATTACGGCGATTTGCCCCCATGTAGGGTACCAAAAAGCGGCAGATATTGCTAAGAAAGCCATGTTAAGCGGCAAACCCGTAAGAACTCTGATTCTGCAGGAAAAATTAATAGGTGAAGAAGAACTGGACCATATACTGGATCCGGTGCATATGACAGAACCAGGGATATCCGGGAAAAATTTATTATTAAAGAGAAAACTGGAAGCGTGACCGCCGTACCTATAAGGGGTGTGGATTCACAACGATATAACGCCTGACGAAACCTTGAGTTCGTCAGGCGTTTTGACTGTGTTAACTGAATCAGAATACACTGCCCTTACCTACTTGCGAATCCGCTCCGTAGTCACCAAGATGCAGCTCAACAATTTTTTTTACAATATACAGTCCAATATTTTTCCCTCCTGAATTGCCAATGTTTGGCAGCTGAACATTTGCTGAATTTGCGCTGGATAATTTTCGGTGTATACATGGCTGCGAAGGCCATGTCATAAAGATAATTGGACTAAGCAAAAAACCAAAAGTTTAAGGTTTTGCTTAGTCCAGGTTGTTTTGTATTTTATTTTTTACGCAGCAAATAATCCTTCGGAGAATAACCAAACATTTTTTTAAAACGTTTGCTGTAATAAAAAGCATCTGTATACCCTACCAGCTCCGCAATGTCCGATATTTTATATTGATTGGATTCCAATAATTTCTTAGAAGCTTCCATACGTATCATGGTGATATACTGAAGCAGGGATTCATTATTTACTTTTTTAAAAACACTGCCCAAATAGGAAGGATTTAATTGAAATAAGTTTGCAAGCCGGGTTACGGTTAATTCCGGATCGGAATAATGTTCATCAATATATAAAATGATTTTTTTGCTTAAGGAGAGGTCGGAAGGGATGGTCTCATTTTCAGTCATCCATAAACGCCCATATGCAAGAATGGTGCTTTTAACCTGGTTCAGCCGATATTCTTCATCTATGATCTGGGAGGCAGATTCAGCCGGATTGTGGCTGAATTCTACCTGGCCGCCATAATGGATATGATAAGTAGTAAAAAATTCCGTAACGATTAAATATAGAAATTTTACATCATGTGCTTCTTCTACCGGGGAAAACAGGCTTTGGATATAAGCATCCAGCCCCTTTGGATCCTTGCTGTTTAAATAATATAGAATCGTTTGTCTTACCTTCGATAAATCAGCGGATCTACTTTCCCAGGTAAGTTCTTCAGTCAGGATAAGCTTCGATTCAGGATTAAAATACCTGTGGCTGAGGGCGTAAAGATTTTTTTTATAATCAGGCAGCCAGGATTCTGTCAATGGGATACAGTCTCCCAGAGCTAAAAATATGTAGGAGGGGCATTTTGGCATTTCGTTTTCCAGAGCTTCTTTTAACAGCTGCCGTTCCTCTTTCCTATGAAGGAAAAATTGTATGGTATAGGCATAATCCAGCTCCTTAAAATATTCGCAGTCTAGTCCATGACGACGGATCTCAGCTACCAGTTCTGATATAAAATCTTCATTTTCTTCATAGATAAAAGCGCCTAAATAAAGGGTGAAATCATAGTCTGCCACCTCGGGATATCTGGCAGTTAATTGTTCGATGCTTTGACAGCCATTCAGTACATTGGATAGGAAAGTGCATTTTTCAAAGTGATAAAACTTTTGAATTTGTTTCTGTTGTTTTTTTAACAATTCTATTTTCTCTTTGGTATCCCTTAAAACAGCGGTTAAGGTAGAAGCGTCTACAGGCTTTAGCAGATAATCCATGACTCCGAACCGCATGGCGGAACGTGCATATTCAAAGTCATTATAGCCAGATAACAGAATAATCTTGGTGGAAGGGTAATTCCTGTATACCGATTCCGCCACTTCAATTCCATTCATACGGGGCATTTTAATATCCAGAAGGATAAGGTCAACCGGATGCTGCCTTAATAATTCAAGAACTTCTATACCGTTTTCGGCTTCCCCTATAAAATGAATGGCCAATTCTTCCCGTGGAATGATTTTGATAATTCGTTGTCTGATAAAGTACTCGTCATCTGCAATTATAATATTAAGTGGCATCAGTGGATACCTCCTTTTTTCCAATGGTTATGGTAGAGATACAGCCGCCCTTAGGATGATTGGCAATGGCAAGACCATATTCGCTGCCGTAATAGAGTTGGATTCTCTGGTGAATATTTTTGATACCAAAATGAGTATTACCTGTAGTCCATATACGTTCATAATCCTCTTCCCGGATTCCGATTCCGTTATCCCGGATGGTGAATAAAATGGAATCGGGAGTTTCCGTTACAAGAATATCTAATTGACCTTTTCCATTCAGTTCTTTGATTCCGTGATAGATACTGTTTTCCACGATGGGCTGCAATAAAAGCTTGAGGCAGGGATAGTCTGATATACTGGAATCATAGGTGATATGAAAGTCAAACCGGTTATAGTATCTCACTTTCATGATTCTTAGATAGGCTTCGGTAATCGCCAGTTCCTCCTTAACCGTAATGTGGGTGTGACCGTTGCTTAGGCCATGACGGTAAAACGCAGAAAGATTCATGACCAGGTCGATGAGAGTCTCCTTTTCGTCTATTTCTGCAAGGGAACAGATATTGTCCAGAGTATTATATAAAAAATGAGGGTTTACCTGCTGCTGTAGCAGGTCCAGGGCTACTTTATTCTTCATTTTTTCTGAATTCAGTAAATCATTCTTTAACTTTTTCTGCGCTATAATCATGCTGTTGAATTCCTCGAAAAGAAGACCGATATCACTATCGCTATAGGATTCATTGAATGGAACCCATTCTCCCTCCTTTACCCTCTGGGTATGAGAGATCAGCTGGTAGATCGGAGAAGTAATTGTGCGGGATACTTTACGGGAGACATTAAGACAGGCAATAATACAGAGCAGGGCCATAATAATGGATATTCCCAAGGTGGAAAAGGTTGGCTGTAAAAAATAGAGCAGATTGATTTCGTTGACGAGATACCAGTTCAGCTCATGAAAATATTCAGAAAAAATAATCGTGCTCATAGTCAGCTTGTAATTGCTCTTGTTGTTGTTAAGTTTATTAATATTCTCATAGCGCCTCATTAATGGAATGGAACCATCTGAGCTTTGTACATTGCCATCTGAGTCTACAATAAAAAGCCTGCTGAAGTTGCTTGCATTATCCTTATAGATAGCCGAAATTGTACTTTCAGGAATGGCGATTTCCACATATCCAAGCATAGTACCTGTGGCGCTGCTGTAAAACGGCAGCATGAGAGACAGGACATGTATTTCCGTGTCACGATCCTTATTGGAGTACTTTATCTCTGGTATCCAGATTTTCCGGTCTGATGCGGAAGCATTCCGAAGATTTAAAGGGTAGGGATATATTTCCGTGGTAGCAATCAGCGCATGTTCCGGTGAGTAGATGCTGACAGAATGAATAAAGGGAGTGGACTGGATGATATGATTGATCTCGGTTTTCAGATTCATCTGGTCGATGGCATTAAACTCCTTGTTATTGTTGTTAAATTTAGATACAATGGCCTGTACGCTCTTATCCGTTATAATAGTTTTGGAATAATTATGAACAGATGCGAGATAATAATCCAGCTGGCTGGAAATGTAATCCAGCTGCCGGACAGCAGAATTAGTCTCTAATGCCAGAGTATGTTTATAAAATACGACAGAAGTACTGATCAATAATATTATGATGAATAACAGCAGCGTTTGAAACATAGACCGGAAAAATCTCGAATTAATAGAAGTTATTTTTTGAGCCTTCATATGGATTCCCTTCTGTATGCAATGCGTGATTTGATTTCATGGAAGACTTAAATATAACAGTAATATTAGTACATTTTATTGACTGTGTCCATATTGAATTTGTGAACTTGAACTATTGAACGATTAATTTGGTAAAGTCATATGTAAAATATACATAAAAACTATAAAATGACCATTCATTGTATGGTGATATTTTTCTATAATGGGATTGTGAAGAGGGATGGAAATCTGAAATAAAAAAGGAGGAAATAAATTTATGAAAATAAAAAAAGTAATGGCTCTGGCATTAACAGGCGTACTGAGTTTTTCTATGCTGACAGCCTGCGGGTCGAAAACAGACAGCGCAAACAAGGAATCAGGTGATGAAAAGGTTACGATCAGGCTTTTAACAAGAATGGCAGGTACTTCAACTCAGGTAGGTATTTATAACGATATCATTAATGAATTTAAAAGTAAACACCCAGAAGTAACCATCATTGATGACTCCCAGGGTGATGAATCGGCATTTAATAATATCCTGACGACTGATATTGCTTCAGGAACCATGGCTAACATCTTCCGAATCCAGGGTGTTGCAAATCTTTCCGACTATATCGATAACGGCTTATTATTAAATCTACAGCCATATCTTGATGCAGACAAAGAATGGAGCGGTGGATTTACGGAAGGTTCCCTTTCCTATTATCAGGTACCGGGGCATGAAGGCACCTATGCAATTCCAATGGAATCTGGCCTGATTGGCGTTTATTATAATGAAATGCTTTTTAAGAAAGCAGGAATTGAAAAATTCCCGGAGACCTGGGAACAGCTGTTAGACGCGATTGCAAAGTTAAAAGAAAACGGAATTATCCCAATCGCAATGGGAGCCCAGTCCACTTATATGGCGGGTCATTTACATGACCAGATCTTCTATAAATGGATGGGAACAGAAGCTGCTAAATTATTGGGAAACAGAGAGATGAAGTGGACGGATGAGGGTGTTGTCCAGACATTACAGTTTGAAAAAGACTTAATCGATGCAGGAGCCTTTGATCCAAGTGCGGCAGGTATCACAGATAATATTGCATTAACTCAATTTCAGCAGGGGGAAGCTGCAATGGTGATTACCGGACCTTGGAACATCAGCACATTTACAGATAAATCCGCCACGCCTGTGTCAGATAATGTTAAGGTTGCAAAGTTCCCTTATTTTGAAGAAAAACCTGAATTTAAAAATCAGGATATGCAGATCCTGAGTCCTTACATGGTAAGCGGTAAATTAGAAGGAAAAGAGTTAGACTTAACGATTGAATTATTAAAAATGTTAACCGGTAAAGAGGCAGCTAAGAGATTTGCAGAAGAAGCGGCTTTCTTAATTCCAAGAACCGATCTGGACTTGGATAAGTCAAAATGTACCGACTTATTTATCCAGAATGTAGAGATTGGAGGAACGTCTGAAGGAATCGGTGTCGACGTTTTCGACTTTGATCCTTTGACTTCCATGCAGGATAGAACAAGAAATTCAATTGTAAGCTTATTTACAGGGGCCTCTGCCCAGGATGCGGCAGCAGTAATCCAGGCTGAGATTGATAACGCAAAATAAATGATCTGGAATTTCACAATTCATTTCTAAATATATGTAGATACTTCTGACTATATTTGATATTGAATTATGAAATTCCTTTTCATTATAAGGAGGAATTTCATTGATAACATTAAAAAACAGGAAAGTGAAAATGTACATAGCACTGTTTTTACTGCCGGCATTGACCGTATATCTTTTATTTCAAATTGTACCTTTAATTCTGGCGTTTTACTTTTCGCTGGTTGAGTGGAATGGTATCTCGGGTGCAGCTCTCAAATTTGTTGGACTTAAAAATTATATCGATGCGTTCCATAACGCGGACTTTTTACTTTCCATTAAAAATATGGTAAAAATGGTATTCTTCAGCGTATTATTCCATACACCCATTGCTTTATTAACGGCGGTTGCAATTAATACCAAGTGTAAAGGATACCGTGCATTTAAGGCTCTCTTTTTTGTACCTACGGTTTTTCCGTTAACTTCCGTCGGCTTGATGTGGTACTTTGTGTTCATGCCCACCGGTTCCCTCAATGCCTTGCTAAAGAACATTGGTCTGGCAGACCGGGTGGTCCCCTGGCTGGTGGATCCTGCAACCGCTATGAATACCATTGTATTTGTTAATATATGGGCCGGCATCGGCTACTATATGGTCATTCTCCTTGCGGGACTTACTACCATTTCTGATGAGCTATATGAGGCAGCCTCTATCGACGGAGCGACTGCCGTTCATAAGTTCTTTGAGATTACGGTTCCTATGTTAAAATCTACAATTTCCATGTGCATTTTGATGGATATTATCGGTTCTGTAAAAGTTTTTGACCTGGTATTTGCCATGACCGGCGGAGGGCCAAACGGCCTGACGAATCTTCCTACAACATTAATGTACAATGAGGCATTCAAATACAGCCATTATGGACTTGGAAGCGCTATAGGCATTATTATTCTGATTGCCTGCCTGGCAGGAACATTAGGAAGTAATTTAATCATGTCCCGTAAACACGAGTAAGGAAGGAGAGCTATGAAAAAAACAGAATCAAAGAGCAAACCTGGTAAAGTCATTATGTACTTATATCTGCTGGTAATGACAGTAGTATTTGCCATGCCGATGGTTTTTACCTTATTATCCTCTGTGAAAACAAAGCTTGAAATCTTTTCAGACCCATTTGCGCTGCCCAAGGTACCGCAGTTTGTCAATTATATCGTAGCCTGGAAAGAAGCCAATATGAGCCGGTATTTCATCAACAGTATCCTGCAGGCCGGTGCTACTGTCATTATTTTGGCAATCATGGCTTCCATGGCGGCATATGTTTTATCCAGGTTCGATTTTATGGGTAATAAGTTTTTGCTTTTATTCTTTACCGTGGGTATGATGGTTCCCATGCATACGGTATTGGTACCTGTTGCCTATATTATAGGTGCCTTAAACTTAAAAAACAATATACTGGCCCTGATTCTAATCTATGTATCATTTAGTCTTCCTTTTAGTATTCTTTTGATGACTAATTTTATGAAAGGCGTCAACCGTTCCCTGGAGGAAGCGGCAGTAATCGACGGTGCAACATATTTCCAGGTATATAGGCTGGTGATACTCCCGCTTTGTATTCCTGCATTATCTACTATTTCAATCTTTAATTTCTTATCGGCCTGGAATAATATTTTATTCCCGCTGTTGTTTATCAACGATAAAAAGTTGAAGCCTATTTCCCTGGGGCTGCTGAATTTTAACGGTGAAAGAGGAAGTGATTACGGCCCATTAATGGCAGCTATCGTAATTACGGTAGCATTGCCTCTGATTCTTTACCTGTTATTCCAGGAAAAAGTAGAGGGCGGACTGGCAGCAGGGGCCGTAAAAGAATAAACAATGTTGAGATCAGGAGGATAAGCAATGAACAATTTAAGATTCAGACAGGTTCATCTGGATTTTCACACCAGTGAATATATACCAGAGGTTGGAACCGATTTTAATGGGGAGGAATTTGCCAAAAGACTTGAAAAAGCCAACGTGGATTCCATTACCTGCTTTGCAAGATGTCATCATGGATGGCTGTATTATCCATCCAGAAAACATGCGGACCTCATTCATCCCGGACTTGCCAATCATAATCTGTTAATAGATCAGATAAAGGCCTGCCATGACAGGGGAATCAAAGTGCCGATTTATACCACGGTACAATGGGATGGCCGAATCATGCGGGAACATCCGGAATGGCTTTCCTTAGATGAGCAGGGAAATTATATCAATACCCAGAATGTGGAAGAGCCTCATTTTTATCATACAATTTGTTTAAACAGCGGTTATCGTAAATTCTTTATAGAGCATCTCCATGATATTATGGATGTGGTAGGAGTGGAGAACATTGACGGATTCTTTATGGATATATTATTTCAGGTAGATTGCTGCTGTGACCATTGTAAAAAGAAAATGGAGGATCTTCATCTGGACAGCAGGAAGAAAGCGGCAAGATTAAAGTATTCTCTGCAAATGTTAGAGGAATTTAAAACAGAAATTACAGCTGTTATTAAAGAGAGAATTCCTGAGGCCTCTGTTTTCTATAACAGTTCCCATGTGGGGCCGGCATCTAAGGATAATTTTAAGGAGTACAGCCATCTGGAATTGGAATCCTTGCCAAGCGGAGGATGGGGCTATGACCATTTTCCGGCAACCAGCAGATATGCACGAACCCTTGGAATGGATATGATAGGGATGACCGGAAAGTTCCATACTTACTGGGGGGATTTCCATTCCCTTAAGAATCAGGCGGCCCTTGAGCTGGAATGTTTTAATATGCTGGCTATGGGGGCTGGCTGTTCCATCGGAGACCAGCTTCATCCAAGCGGCAGGTTATCGGAAGGAGTTTATGACCTGATTGGGAAGGTATATAAAAGTGTCAGGGAAAAAGAACCTTACTGCAGGGCGGCAAAGCCGGCAGCGGAGATAGCAGTCCTTACACCGGAAGAATTCTATCCTGAGGGAGAATATAACCTGGGAATCTCTCCATCTTTAATTGGAGCAGTTAGAATGCTTCAGGAGCTTTCTTATCAGTTTGACGTTATAGACAGTAAGACGCCAATGGATTCCTATCAGTTAATTATTTTACCGGATTGTATTTATTACAATGAAGAGCTGGAAAAAGTGATGAAGAACTATATTGCTAACGGGGGTAAAGTAATCGGTTCCTATGATTCCTGCCTTAACAAATACAGCAAAGATAATATATACGGTATAACATGGAAAGAAGAATCTCCGTATTACAGGGAATTTGTGATGCCAAATCAGATCATTGGAAAAGATCTATATAAAGAAGAGTACGTCATGTACTTAAGAGGGCATAACGTGGAGGCAAACGGCGGTGAGGTTTTAATGGATAAAATAGAACCTTATTTTGACCGTTCCGGAAAAACCTTCTGCTCTCACCAGCATGCACCTTCTTCCGGGAAGGTTGGATATCCGGAAGTGATCCGTAATGGAAATGTAATTTATTTCGCTCACCCCATCTTTAAACTATACCGGAAAAATGCCGCCAAATGGTACAAGCTAATGCTAGAGGATGCGGTTGCATTGTGCCTGGAACATAAATTAGTGAGTCATAACGGTCCCTCTACTATGATAACAGCCTTAAATTATCAGGAACAAGAAAAACGGGATATTCTCCATATCCTTCATTATATTACAGAAAAACGATCTGAGGATATTTTTACGGTAGAAGATGTCATCCCCCTGTATGGAGTGGAATTTAAAATATATACAGGTACTAAGCAGCCGGCAGCCGTTTACTTGGTTCCGGGAGAGACAGCCGTTCCTTTCGTAAAAGACGGACAATATATTTCCTTCGGTTTAGATAAAATTGAAGGACATTGTATGATAAGCATTCAATTTTAATTGCGGCTCCTATCTTTAATTCCAGCAAGTAGGATCACTGGATCGAATAAACCTGGTCCCATTTTACTATGAGGGTGAGATGATTCCAAGCTTCTTGTCAATTATCACCTAATAAAATGGAAGCCGCATCTGATATGTAAAAAGTTGTCTAAATAAATGTAAAACTTTAGTAAAATTCATATAGTTATCTGAAAATTAGCCGATATACCCATTAGGCCACTATAAATTAGGTTGGCAGAGGGGCAAACTGGATATCGGAGGATAACGTAATATGAAAAGGAAATACAAAGGAATAAAAAAAGAACTGGTAACATTCACCATTGGATGTATCGTCTGTATTGTACTTGTACTGTCAATAGGCTCCATTTATCAGTCCTATCATACGACCCGAAAGTCACTGGCCAAAAGCTTAAAGGAAACTTCGGAACTGGTTTCTGAAAAAATAACTCAAAAGCTGGAAGAGTATTCCATCATATCCGAGTCAATTGCCCTTTACATGAAGGGAAATGTGCAAAACGGTGGCAACATCAATATATTTTTACGGATCTCATGTTCCCAGTACGGCCTTAATAACATCAATATCATTTCGTCAGACGGAACCTCTGTTGTCAATGGGAAATCCTATGAGCAGGACAATGCATACCTGCAGGCAAAAAGCGGAACTCCTTTTTTATCCGATCCGATCCTTCGCAAAGATTCTGCCTCCTTTGAATATGCATACCCTTATGATGATCTGGTGGTCATCATTGAGTTTCCTTATTCAGTTTTCCAGGAGATGATTGCGGACACAAGGCTTGGTGACACCGGAAGTACTTATATTATAAACCGGGAAGGAACAAAAGTGGCCCACGAGGATTTTTCTCTTGTATTATCTCAGCAAAATGACGCTGAGTCTGCAAAAACCAGTCAAGCTGCCTATGGAGAGATTGCAAAGCTGGAAGCAGCAATGGTAAATGGCGAAACCGGCTTCGGATTCTACCATTGGAACGGAGAGAATCGGTTTGGTTCCTATGCCCCTGTGGTAAATACCAACGGCTGGTCGGTGAATGTGACTGCTTCAGAATCTGAATTTATGTCCGGTGTTGTAACTTCTATGTTAAATGCTGTTATTTTGGGTGCTGTCTCTCTGATCCTTGCGGTTTTCGTTATGCTTCGGATCACGGACCGGATAACAAAGCCCATTGGGCAGGTGGTAAATTCCATTGATCAGTTATCCGCTGGGGATTTGAGCATTGATCTGCATATGGAACGCCGCGATGAAATAGGGGGAATCGGGGAAAAGGTCAATGAAATGGCAGGAAAATACAGAGATATTATTCACGATATATCCCGGTTTTTACAGGAAATTTCTTATGGGAACCTGGCGGTTCAAAGTAATTGCGAGTATCCAGGGGAATTTAACGGAATACGAAGTTCCATGGAAATGATCGCATCCCGTTTAAATGATACTATATTAAATATCCGTTCCTCCGCCGAGGAGGTCAATTCCGGAGCCGGGCAGGTATCCGGTGCTTCCCAGGCGCTCGCATCCGGAGCCGCTGTGCAGGCGGCAACGGTGGAGGAATTAAATGCATCCATTGTAGATGTCACGGAAATGGCAGGTAAGAATTTGGATCATGTTCGGAAAGCTTCCGATTATGTAAAGGAATCCGGATCAAGGGTCAGCGCAGGGAACCGGCATATGCAGAGTCTTCATTCTGCTATGGAAGAGGTAAGCTTATCTTCTGAAAAAATATCGGGCATCACAAAAATGATTGAGGATATCGCATTTCAGACCAATATTCTGGCTTTAAACGCCGCTGTCGAAGCAGCCCGGGCCGGAAGCGCGGGCCAAGGGTTTGCGGTGGTTGCAGGAGAGGTCCGGAACTTATCAGCCAGATCTGCTGATGCGGCAAAACAAACTGCCAAGCTGATCGGAAATACGGTAAAAGCGGTTTCGGAAGGAAAAAGGCAGACAGCAGAGACTGCAGGGATCCTTAAGGAGGTCGCCGATAAATCCATTCTTGTAGAACAGGTAATGGAGGAAATCGAATCAGCCTCATTGGAACAGACCAAGGCTATGGAGCAGATCCTGGGAGGACTGTCCCAGGTATCTGCCGTGGTGCAGTCCAATGCAGCAGCAGCGGAGGAAAGTTCTGCCTCCAGTGAAGAACTGGAGGCTCAGGCCCAGGCTTTAAGACAGGAGGTTGCAAAGTTCCAACTGGCCCAGGAACCTGATTCTCACGAAGAAAATAAAAATTAAAAAAGCTGATTAACAATCCTAAATGCAAAGGGATAGTATGACTCGTTTCAGGAAACTATTAAGTTTTTTAAGAAACGGTATGAACGTTGATAAATGATTCAAATCGTTGTATACTATAAGGCAATAAATTGACGATACATTAGCATTTTCGATAAGGATGGTTTCAGCAGTGGACTATAATAAGGAATTGCATCTATTACATTTAATGCAGCAGGTTTATTCCGGCTTGATTTCTGTTTCCAATTTGTCAATATTGCCAATAAATTAGGGGCTACGAAGCAAAACGTTACGCAACTGATTGGAAGCCTTGAAAAGAAGGGCCTGGTTGCGATCGTCCCAAGCAAAAAGGATAGAAGGGCAGTTAATGTACATCTGACGGATTTAGGTCTTGAAACGTTGGTAAATTGCGGCAGCAATATGACGGTTGATTTTATGGCTGATGTTTTTAATGGATTTGGCGAGTAAGAGCTGGAAACATTGTGGAATTTACTCTTCAAATTGTATCACTTTGATGGTGCAGAGATGGATGGCTTTGAAGAGACGTTGAAGTTCCTAATACATTAAGCGATGAAGAAGTTCGGCTTGCCCTTGAATGATTCTCTCTAAGGCGGAGAAATCAGCCGTTGTCTTGATAAAAACCAGTTGAGTTGTATGCTTATGGTAAAAATTGAGGGCATAGGAATCGCCGCAGGATTATGAATCCTGCGGCGATATTGGAAACAGAGAATGCATCTTTCCTGGAGTGTACTTCAGGGAATTGTATTTCGTTACACCTCTGTTTTCCAAAATCCATGAAGATTACAGTAGGCGTAAGCGGTCTTTGGAGAATCACCATTCTCCAGAGTAAAGCAGGCCACCGGTTCGCAGTCAGGGCTTAAGCTTACTCTCATGACACTTCCTGCCGTTGTCTGTAAGCAGATCCAGGAAATGTTGTGTTCCTCGGTCATGGGATGGAACGTGCTGCCCACCTTTACGGTCACATGATTTCCTTCTGTCTCAATGACCGGAACATGTTTTTCCGTGGCACCGTCCGAAGTATTAGGTTCCAATATTTCAAAAGGCTTCAAGCTGTCCGGAAGCGCGGCATTGGGAGTACCGGAGATGGCTTCCAGAATGACGTTATGATTTTTGTCAGTTAAAAATACAGGTTCTTTTTTCATGGGGTTCCTCCAGTTGTTGATGATGATAGAAAACGGCTTCATTTCATATATCAGAATTCCCAGTTAATAGGCAAAACATTATGCCAACTTATTCCAGACAGATGCCATATTCGAAGTTCTTAAAAAGTTAAAGAGGTTGAAGCGGGCACAAGGAAGGCTTATAATGGTTTTACTAAGAAGAAACAGGAGTAAGAACTATGATACTCAGTGTCAGCAGGCGGACTGATATTCCACAATTTTATTCGGATTGGTTTTTTAACAGGCTGAAGGAAGGGTACCTTTATGTAAAAAATCCCATGAACAGCCATCAGATCAGCCGGATCGACCTATCTCCGGAGCAGGTGGAGCTTATGGTATTCTGGACGAAAAATCCGGAGCCTATGATGGAACGAATCCGGGAGCTTCAAAGCATCCCTTTCTATATCCAGTTTACATTGACAGGATATGGAAATGATATTGAGCCTGGACTGCCGGATAAAAGGCATTTGGTTGATATTTTCCGGGAAACGGCAGAAAAAGTGGGAAAAGACCGTATGGTCTGGCGATATGATCCCATATTCCTTAACTGCCGTTACAGGGAGGAATACCATTTGCGGGCCTTTGAAGAAATAGCCAGAGGCGTCTGCGGGTCTGCGGAAAAAGTTGTGATCAGTTTTCTGGACAAGTATGGAAAAACAGAACGCAACATGAAGGGAATCCCGGTAGAAGAATTGGATGAAGAAGGGATGAAAAGGCTGGGCAAAGAACTTTCGGCGATTGCAGGTACTTACGGGCTCAGGATTGAAGCGTGTGCGGAAAAAGCTGATTTAAGTTCTGTTGGGATTTCGCGAGGAAGCTGCATTGACCCAGCTATGGCAGAATACTTAATAGGCGGTCCGGTATGCAGGAAGAAGGATAAAAATCAAAGAATAGAATGTGGCTGCATGGAAAGCGTCGAGGTGGGAACTTATGACACCTGCCTGGCCGGGTGTAAGTATTGCTATGCCAATGACAGTGCGGAGGCAGTGAAAAGGAGACGCACATTGTACGATGAACATAGCCCGCTGCTGTGCGGAAGGGTGGAAGAAGGAGACAGGATTTCGGAGCGGAAAGGAAGGTCTGTCCGGAAGGACCCGACACTACCTTTCCTGTGAATCATTATCATCATTAAAACTACAGGTTTCAAAAGGATTACTATTATTGGAGGTTTCCCAAATGTATGAATTAAATCAGGTCAGCACAAATAGTTATTATGTTCAAAGCCCGGCAAAGATTGGCATTGTGAAGCTTAACGATACGGACGTATGCCTTATTGACAGCGGAAGCGACAAGGATGCTGGGCGGAAGGTACGGCAGATACTGGACGCCAATGGCTGGCGGCTGACAGCAATTTATAATACCCATTCAAATGCCGATCATATCGGAGGCAATAAGTATTTACAGAATCAAACCGGATGCAAGGTTTATGCTCCTGGTATTGAATGCGACTTTACGAACCATACCATCCTTGAACCGTCTTTCCTGTATGGCGGGTTCCCGCCAAAGGACTTAAGGCACAAATTCCTGATGGCCCAGGAAAGCAGTGCAGAACACCTTACAGAGAAGGTTCTTCCAAATGGGATGAATGTACTTCCTCTTCCCGGCCATTTTTTTGATATGGTGGGTTATAGAGATATGGATGACGTCGTTTATTTAGCAGACTGCCTGTCGAGCAAAGAAACTCTGGAAAAATACCAGATCGGGTTTATCTATGATGTATCCGCTTACCTTAACACCTTGGAAATGGTAAAGACCTTGAAAGCAAAGGTTTTTATCCCCGCCCACGCAGAAGCAACCGATGATATCGCCCCGCTTGCTCAGATCAACATTGATAAGGTACATGAAATAGCAGTTGAGATACTTGGGATTTGTAAAGAGCCGGTTATCTTTGAAAGGGTTTTACAGCAGCTTTTCAATGACTATAGTCTGGTAATGAATTTTGAACAATATGTACTCGTTGGCAGCACTGTACGCTCATATCTTTCCTGGCTAAAGGATACCGGGCGAATTGAAGTGATTTTCGAAAATGGACAGCTGCTTTGGAAAGCATTGGAATAAGGGGGGATTTAAATGGTACTGTTGGTAGTAGATGCACAGGATATGATTGTTACAAATGAACTATTTCAATATGAAACCTTTGTAAATAACATGAAGCAATTAATTCGTTTAGCAAGAACCAAGGGCATAGAGATTATCTACGTTCGCCATGATGATGGTTTTGAGCTGACTAAGGGCATAAAAGGATTTGAAATATTTGAACAATTTGCTCCAATGAATGAGGAAAAAATCTTTGATAAACATGTTAATAGTGCATTTAAGGATACGGGATTGCTAGAATACTTACACTCTAAAAACGAAAATACCATTATGATTACTGGTTTGCAAACCGATTACTGCATAGATGCAACAATAAAATGCGGTTTTGAACATGGATTTGAAATTGTTGTTCCGGCTTATTGCAATACGACTGTTGATAATGAGTATATGACGGCGGAACAATCCTACAAATATTATAATGAGAATATGTGGAATTCCAGATATTCAAGGTGTGTAAGCTTTAACCAGGCATGTGATTTGTTTTAAGGATTTTACTGAGAATTATGTTTTTTTGACATAATTTAGAAAACTTGTCTTGACAAGAGGGGAGAAATCTTGTAGAATTATTCGTGTTGCAGGTGGTTATGCCCAGATAGCTCAGTTGGTAGAGCAGAGGACTGAAAATCCTCGTGTCGCTGGTTCGATTCCGGCTTTGGGCATTGTGCTTTTCAAAGCACTTTTGAAAAACTTCAGAAATTCCTTGCGGGTGTAGTTCAATGGTAGAACACCAGCCTTCCAAGCTGGATACGTGGGTTCGATTCCCATCACCCGCTTTAACTAAAGAAACCTATTTTTGGCAATAGTCAAGAATGGGTTTCTTTTTATTTCGTGACCTTTCGCCCCTTAAAGATCTGACTTTATACACCACCATGAATTATTTATGACATTAAAAGGCCAATTTAAAACAGCTTGTTCATAATAGCATAATAAATCTTGTACAATAAAATGAATATACATTTCTCCCTGTGAATCGAAAGCCCTCCAAGTCTGTGGAAAGCCGGTAAAGAGTTATGAATTTTCTCTCGTATTCGATTGTGCAGAATCGGCGGGGGTTTTGTTATATATTTTTACAGTACATATTAAGGAGGATTTTTTATGAGTTATGAAAGCAAACCATCTCAGTTCACCTGGGAATCCCTTGGAAATATTGATGAGGGAAGAAAAAATATGGGCTCTGATGTACCGGTGCTTGTTTACCGTCTGCTGCAATACACCTTAAAGGATATCCTGGCCCGTGAATATGACGAGGAGACTTCCAGCCGCCTGTTTAGGGCTGCCGGGCATTTGGCGGGCAAAGAACTGGCAAAAAATGTACTTGATCTTTCGGGTGATTTTGATTTCTTCATCGCCAACTTAACCAATAAGCTGATGGAGTTAAAGATTGGTATTCTGCGCATGGAACGAGTGGATATGGATTCCCTGTCATTTACTCTGACCGTTTCAGAGGATCTGGATTGTTCCGGCCTTCCCATATCAGGAAAGACGGTTTGTGATTATGATGAAGGCTTTATTGCGGGGATTTTGGAAGTCTACAGTGGTTGTCAGTTTCGTGTGAAAGAGATTGATTGCTGGTCTACCGGGGACAGAACCTGCCGGTTTGCAGCTGAGAGTCTGGGATAAGGATCAGCTGGAGTTGAAGTATGAGCCGTAATAAGGAGGCAGGGGATGAACCAGGAAGATCATACGATGCTTATGACAATACAGAATTTATTTGAGAACCTGTTGTCCGGGAAACAATGTGATATTGTGGAGTCAGATGACGCTGCGCCGGAATGGCAGAAACTAATTGGACAGATCAATCAATTGATTCAAGATATCAATGAAGTGAACCACCTGGCGATTGACTTATCGGAGGGAAGGCTGAATGGAACACTTCCTTCCAGGAGTAATTATCTGTCTGGCTCCCTTAAGCAGCTGCACTCGCGGCTCTCTGTTCTGACCCAGAGCGGGAAACTGCTTAAAGAAGGATATGTGGTCAGCAAGCTTGAGTATTCTGGAGAATTATTTGATATGTTTAACGATTTGATTGACCGGGTTGCAGACGCATCGATAAGAGATAACGGGGAGGCAGCCGGTAAGATTCCAGCTCCTGTCAGCAGCTGGCGTTATCATCAAATCCTTCAGGCGCTTGATCTCCTTCATATTTCCGTATTAGAGGTAGACTTTGGTGGACATGTGGTATATGCCAATCGCCCTGCGAAACGGATATTGGGAGATATTGAAAATCTGACGATTCAACAGGTACAGGGTAATGTCCTGTTGACGTTGATCACAGAGCTTGGTGAGCAGGATAACTTTCCGGTTTTTCGTGAAGTTTATGATGACAGCAATAACACATGGTATCGGATTATGTCAAACAGGTGCATGCTGCCCAATGGTCAGGTGCTGTACCTGTATGTTATCGAGGATGTCAGTGATTGGAAAACCAGAGAACACCGCTTGCAGATGACTGCGTCGACAGATATCATGACGGGTGCATATAACCGGGAAACAGGGCTGAAGGAACTGGAAAAGACCTTGTTATACAGCGATGTTCCAAGTTGCCTGGTCTTTATTGACATTGACAACTTAAAGGTAATCAATGATACATACGGTCACGATGAAGGTGATTATACCATTAAGAGCATTGCGAAGGTGATTTTACACACTGTTCGCAGCTCGGATGTTGTCTGCCGGTATGGCGGCGATGAATTTTTCATCATCTTTAAAAACTGTATGGAGAATACTGCTGAAAAAATCATAGAAAGAATGCACTGTGTACTGAAAAATCTGGAATGCACAGCTTCAAAGCCCTACGGAGTGTCGTTTAGCCACGGCAGTTTGTCGTTTGACTCCGAATCTGGATATACTACGTCAAATCTTTTGCAGGAAGCGGACCGAAGAATGTACGCATGCAAAAAAAACAAAAAGAAAGAGCAGATTTAACCTCATCAAGCAGCGAAGAGGATATCCGATTGTATAACCGGAATTATAAAGCGGGGCAAGGCAGCAGAAAGCGGCTTGCCCCGCTTCTTTTTCATCCTTTCTGGTTTTCGCTCAACCTGGGAATATGGATTCTGACCAGGAATGTCTTGTTTTTAAAATCCTCTTCATATATAACAAAACCACCTAAACCTTCTGCAATTTGTTCTACGATTCTAAGCCCCAGTCCATGACATTGCTTTTCTGGCTTTGTTGTAAGGAATTTTCCGTTATGCACATGCGATTTGCCGTTATAGGAATTGACCACCTGAAGCGTGACCCACTTCAGCTCGTTAGTACTGACAATATCTATAAACCGATCTGAAACCGGGACCTTATAGCATGCTTCCACAGCATTATTGATAAAATTCGAAAAAATACGGACTGCATCAATTGTAGACAACCCCGTGTTGCGGGGAAGAGATACGTTTGATGAGAGGCGAATTTTATTTTCTTCACAAATATTAGAAAGATCCTGAAGCATGGCGTCCAGAATAACACTATCGGAATATTTTTTATGGACAACCACTTTTTTCTGCATCTCTTCAAACATATCATCAATCAGAAGAAGAGCCTTTTCATTATCATTTGTCCGGATCAATGATTTTAATACTACCATCATGGATCGGTAGTCATGCTTGAAGGCCCGGAAGCTTTCCGTGTATTTCTGATATGATTTGTAATGCCGCACCTGCCGTTCGTACTGCTCCTCCAGCATTTCCATTCTCCATTGGTACTCCTGCAGTTCCGTACTCCGGATCGATTGGTAAATGGCGTAGATGAGCATGCCAATGGTAAGGACATAAGCTCCTAAGCCAATATTTACATACCACCTGCCGTAAGGAGATAAGATGTTACCGGATGAAAATATATCAAAAGGAAATAAATCACGTCCGGAATTAATGACAACCAAATTGGCTGCAGCTGTAATCTCATAAGTAACGACATATTTAAGCTGATTGCGGTTATACAAAAAGAGCTTTAGCTTGTCATCGGGGAGAATGGTCTTATATAAAATAGTAAGGAATAAAAGTACTAAAGGAAGGACCAAAACGGTACTTGCATAGTAAGTCTCTATATTAGAAAGATCTTGGCCGCCGAAAATAATCGCACTGATTACTGCCAGTATGCCGCGGAAGCAGTAAGCGTTTAACACCGAAAAGCTTCCGCCATAGACTGCCTGCAGCCAGTCCATACCAGTGGAAAAGCGTAGCCCTATGGACATGGCAATCATGATTACTGGAAGCCTTAGCCATCGTATACCTAATGGGGTTAAGTAGATATACGATGAGGCGATAATTGCCAGAATAAGCATAACTTGAATAGGCCTTTTCTTTTGCATAGGAAAAAGCTTACGGTAGTAAAACAGAAAAAAATAATAATACAGGAGAACTACCGGAATAACAATATAGATCATAGCTTCTCCTTCTTCTAAGATAAACTTTTGGAAGTGTAAATATGAAAACGTGAAATATAATCAGAAAATGCCTTTTTCAGGGATTGAACGTAAGTGACTCCTACTGGAACTGTTTCTCCGGTTTTTAACTGGACGGTCTGCTGCCTAAAAGTCACGATATAGGGCAGATGAATCAGGTAAGAACGGTGCGACCGCACAAAGTCTTTTCCGGAAAGCCTTTTTTCTATGCGTTCCATGCTGCCGTAGAATTTTGCCGTTTTTCCATCGCTGTAATGTACCGTCACAATTCTTTGCCAAATTTCAAAATAGGAGATTTGATGGATAGGGACTGCGGTTGTCTTGCCGTCAAATTCAAAAGTAAATAATTCATCATCTTTTTTTGAAGCAAGCTCTGCTGCCTTCAGGAAAACTTCCTCAAACTTTTCTGCACTTGTATTATCTTTTAAAAGATATTGAAGAGCATTTACATCAAATGCCTCATAAACATAGTCTTCATAACTTGTTAAAAAGACGATTTGTGCTTTGCAGTCGCAATCCCGCAGCTTACGGGCCGTCTCCAGCCCATCTGTTTTGCCCATCATGACATCTAAAAATATAATATCTGTTTGTTCAGGGGCTTCGGAAAAATGAAAAAGCAAGGATTCTCCGCTTAGATAACTGGAAACCTGGATCTTTATCTGATGCTTCTCTGCAATTTGGGAAATTAACTCCGCGTATTGATTGATCGCACATCGGTTGTCATCGCATAATGCTATTTTCAGCATATTTTGTTTAACTCCCTTCTTCATAAAAAACTAGTTATTAATTGTCTATTATGATCCTCTCTTCCTATTACCCCACCTATTTTTATTGTCCAGCTCATTTCCTTTTATTTTGGGAAATGCCAGATTGTCCAAAGGGGCTTATCATTTGTTTAGACCTTACGGTTATATGATAATATTTAGGATTGGATACGTCAAGTGATTAATCCTAAACAATTGTCTGTAACCAAAATTATAGTAATAATGGTATATTTTTTACTTATCTGTTATAATAATAACTGGATGTTTCTGAGCTTTTTTGGATACTTTTACAGGACAACAACGCAAAGCGATGATTATAGAGTCCATGCTTGAAGCCGCTTTACAGATATTCACAGCACCAGTTTACGTCTATTATGTTCCGGGGCAGATGAAGGCGTTTCTTGACCATTTTGGGTACCAAAGGATGGCTCATCAGCCGAGAAAGGAAATGTTTCATAAGCAGGTTCTTATCATTTCTACGGCCGCAGGTGCAGGAACCAGGTCTGCACTGAGGGATTTAAAGGATAGCATGACCTTTTGGGGCATTTCGCATATTTATACATTTGGAAGGAATGTCTATGGAAGCGATTGGGATACGGTGGCTGGCAAAAGGAAGGCAAAGCTGCAAAAGAAAATTGACAGGCTTTCGGATAAAATCAAAGGAAAAAACAAACTGGTAACTCCTTCTTTGAAGATTAAAACTCTATTTTATGCCATGAGGTTTATGCACAAACAGTTTCATTTTAACCCTGCGGATGTGAATTACTGGGAATCTTTGGGATGGTTTGAAAAGGAAAGGCCATGGTGATTCGGATTTATTAACTCTTTGATCCGAATTCATTTGGATTTTCCAATATTGCGAATATCCCATTGACTCGGACAGCCATGCTCTTGTATCTTGTTAAAAATAAGAATAATTCTCATTTATGTAACAATGTCACTGAGACATTGCCTTATAACCGTTATAATGAGACCATCGTTATAAGAATAATTTAAATGAGAAGGAGATGCTGAAATGAGCATATTTAACTTTTTTTCTAACCATTCGGATTTTGCTTCCGGAGTTGAGCAGGCAAACAACACGTCCAATGCAGTATTGCTGGATGTACGTACGGTACAGGAATATGCCAATGGTCATGTTCCTGGCAGTGTTAATATGCCGCTGGATCGTTTGGAATCCATTAAGCTTAACAAAAATAATCCGGTATTTGTTTATTGCCGCAGCGGAGCCCGCAGCAGACAGGCCTGCCGTTACCTGCGGACCTATGGTTATTCTGTTACAGATATAGGCGGAATCGCGGATTACCGCGGCAAACTGGAAAAGGGAACATAACTGCATGCCAGGTTCTTATCACCTGCTGGCGCATCATTGCCTGTTGCCGCATTCTTTCCTCTGGGAGTATATGGGAAGGTGGTCTGGCTTTTGATATCCATGATGGTTTTGGGAATCGGGCATATTGGTATTCATCTGCAGCATCACAGGGAAATGGACGGTAACGGCAATGGATAAAATTGAAGAATTAGTAAATGGGTTAAGAAATCAAGATAATGATTATGCTTATCAATGCCTGAAACAGCTTGAGGAGGAATGTGGCAGTTCCGATTCTGTTTACCCCTATTTTGACGCTATCACGGAAATGCTTTATGACCCAAACTCATATGTCAGAACCAGGGGCATCATCCTGATTGCCGCCAATGCCAAATGGGACAGGGACAACCGGATTGACGAAATAATCGATGAGCTTTTGATGCATGTAATGAACGAGAAGCCTGTCACGGCAAGACAGTGCATTAAGGTTCTTCCTCAGATTGCCGCAAGCAAGCACCATTTGGCTGATTGCATCATCGATGCGCTGGAATCTGCCAATCCGCAAAGATATAAAACCAGTATGCAATCACTGATTTGCAAAGATATTCAAAATGCACTGAAAAGCATTAATCGTGTTCAGCGAAAAATATAAACATGCCATCAAACCTGTAAAAATTATGATGATTTTAATACGGAGCCTCGCTCCATGACTGGATCCCAGTCATGGAGCGAGGCTCTCTTTTCGTTATGAAAAGGACTTGTTCATCGCCTTCTGCGCTGCTATTGGGGCAGATTTTTAAGGAATGCAAGTAAACTTGTATGCAATCCTCCAGCCGGAGCATTTTTTGGGATAATATGGCATTTATTTGTGAAAAAAATCAGAAGTACGCCAAAAGATTAATAATTAATGTAGAAAATGCTAATAAAATAGTTGATTTTAGAAAATGAATGTGATATATTTTACAAAGTAAATAAATAGAAAATGATTGTAATAACGCATATTTCGAGTACTGATATGCATTTTGCGGGATACTGATGTGCAATCCTGATAAGTGCTTGTGTGCAATTGGATACAACAGTTTTCATAGGGAGGCAAAAGAGTGATGGAAGTAGAAGTAGAAGTAGGAAAAGGTGACCAGAGGAGCGACATCTATAACCAGCTGCGCATGCAAATATTGAATTTGGATATTCGGCCAGGTGAACGCCTGAGTGAAAATATTCTGTCCAGCCAGATGAATGCCAGCCGGACGATGGTGAGAGATGCACTTTCCCGACTGGTAGAGGAAGGATATATCGTCGTTTATCCTCAGAGAGGAACTGAGGTCACGCTGCTTGACAGCGAACGAATCAGGCAGGCCGTTTTTTCTCATAATGTGCTGGAACAGGCAATCATTGAGGAGATCTGCCGCCAGGGTCTTACAAAATCTCAGCTTGAACAGCTGGAAGAGGTCCTTAACTATCAGAAGTACGAGGTAAATAAAGAAAATCCCATTGATTTTCTGATCGTGGAGCAGCAGCTTCATTATCTGCTTTCTACCTTTTGCGGCCATGAGTATGTCTGGGAGGTTTTCCGGACCATGGATTGTGATTTGCTGCGTTTGAATTATCTTCAGTATACAACATTTAACTATAAGACAGACATGTCTTCCCTGACGAGCCTTGAACACGTCCAGGTGGAGGGACGTCTTTTGCTTGATAATCTAAAGCGCAGGGATGCAGAAGCCGCATGCCTGATCTGTGCCAATCATTTTAATTCGGTTCTTTGGAATGCGGGAACGCTTCGGGGAATCTATCCACAGTTCTTTTCCGGACAGGCGTAAAAACCAGCCCGGATGGAAATAAATATTTATTATGATGAACGCCCTGAGGGCATACCTTTTTGCCCAATAAGCATGGGCAGAAAAGATGAAAGGAGTATGGGAAAAAGATCTGAGAGAGACTGCCGCCTTAAGGGAGCGGCAAAGGAGTTTGCATTGTATGGAGAATAAAAAGTCATAGGAGGTATTACTTTGGAGTACATTATTGGAATCATTTTATTAATTTCGTTCTTTGGCCTGGCGTATTACTGTATCAAGGGTCATAACCTGATGATCGGCTTCCTGCTGATTACGCTTCTTTGGACCATCCTTCCAATCGGAGGAACATTTTTTGCAAGTGAGTCATTCCTGACGTCTAATCCAATCCTGCAGTTTGGAAAAGACAACACACTGATTGCCGCTTTAAACAAGATTTATCAATCTGCCCCTGAAGGTTGGGGAACCACTCTGGTTAACGTTTGCTGGGGTGCCTGGTTTGGCCGCGTGCTTATGGATACCGGAATTGCTTCCACGCTGATCCGTAAGACTGTTGAATTAGGCGGAGATAAGCCATTTGTTACAGTGGCTCTGTTAAACATTGTTACGGCTTTGATCTTCACTGCCATGACAGGAGCCGGCCCGGTTATCGCAATCGGCGTTATCGTGCTTCCGATTCTTATGTCTTTGGGTATTCCAAAATCTGTCGCACTGTTTACTTTTATGGGTTCTGTTGCATCCGGTATTTACTTAAACCCGGTAAACTTTGCACAGTACCGTGCTTTCTTTATTAAACCAGAAGAGATGCCAGAGTTCACCCTCGGCTGGTATGCATCACACTGGGGCTATGCTGCCCTGGTTATCATGCTGGTTGCAACAACCGTACTTGCTGCA